>Ga0209191_1000077_pt1 | contig 76341 bp, 37 predicted proteins | sample S_130626_EF_Meta_FD_187320 | JGI IMG/M metagenome (GOLD analysis project Ga0209191, IMG submission 187320) | Freshwater microbial communities from Lake Simoncouche, Canada to study carbon cycling - S_130626_EF_MetaG (SPAdes) (version 2) | ecosystem: Environmental > Aquatic > Freshwater > Lake ...
GAAAAACCAAGACGGAACTTCGGGGATTCATGAAAGAGTTCTCGGCGCATTCGGGCGTGTCGGTCGTGTCCATTCAGAAGGTTATGAACGCAACGTAAATTTCGGGGAGATACATAACAGAGGTCGACAAGTATGGCGATGGCTAAAGTATTGAACGAGGAAAGGTTTATTCCCTCTCGTCTTCCTGGTCTATCTCTATGGATGGACGCTAAAGCAACTACAACGATTTCTTCTACAACAGCTGGAGTCACGTCATGGTCCGATCGGTCGGGAATGGGGAATACACTGAACGCCACCACTTTTTTTGTTCCTGGATGTCTCCTGTGGTTGGATGCGGCCGATACGTCAACTGTTATAAGACCGACTGGATCAACGGTTACACGATGGAACGACAAGTCTGGAAATGGGAATAACGCAACTGCAACTGGATCACCCACATTGACTCAGAATAGTATAAATGGTGTACAATCTATAGGCACAGGTTCGGGTAGTTATTTCAGTGGAAGTATACCAATCACTGGTCCATTCCTTACATGCTTTGCAGTTGCGGCTACAACGGCATCACTACCTAGAAGTGGACTCGGTCAACGGTTAGTATCATTTGCATCTCCGGGAGAGGCAGATTGGAATAGTGTATCACGTGCGATTGGTTTATTTAACCAAGCTGGAACATCAACAATAACAACATATCGCAACGTGACTATTATATCATCTTCACCTATAACGAAGGATATACCCTTTATAGCAGTGAGCGCGTATGACGGGTCTTCAGGATCTATATGGAAAAACGGTACAGTAGGGTCACCTGCTTCAACTACTTCAACACCTACATTTGCTATTTCAATTTACGGTATTGGTGAGCAGGCGGCGATACGTGATAATGAAACTTGGAATGGATATATTGGAGAAGTCCTTGTCTTCAACACTGCTCTTACGACCTTTCAGCGCCAACAGATTGAAACCTATCTTTCCAAAAAATGGGGAGTTGCGCTTTCCTATTCTGTACCAACAACTCCACTCTTATTTTCTCCCACGCGTTCACCTGTTCCCATTCTCTCCAACACCTTAATTACCAATCAGCCCTCGATCTTTTTCCCCCCGAGGGCTCAGATGATCTCAACCTCAAATTCGGGTCTGGGTTCACCAACTATCGCGGGATGCAGCCTATGGCTTGACGCGGCGGATACAACCACCATCACATCGAATGCTGCAACAGGAATCACACAGTGGGCTGATAAATCAGGGAGTGGATACGTAGCCACGAAGATTGAAGGAACAATCAACTCGATTACTCTCAACAATCTACCTGCTATCAATCTGGACAACAACCGCATGACGATTCCAAACTTTATATGGTCTAACTCGTTCACCGCATTTGCTGTGGCAAGGGCAGTTGGAGGGAACTATATGACTGGTTTTACGAATCCTACAACTGGAGCATGGTTGAATTACTTCCAAACTGGAAACTGGGCTCTTCTCCTTGTAAGTCCGTCGTTTGTCACAACGAATCCTGATTATACCGCCCCAAATCCTGACCCCCCGCCTGACCGCAATCCCGCACCATTACCTGGAAGGCAAAACTGGTTTATATTTGCGATCGGATACAACGGAGGAACAACTGCACAGAACTTTACGTTCAATGGTTCTCCTTGTAATTCAAATCCTGGAACTGCTACAGGGCCTGGAAGCCAGACAGGGACATACTACATCAATGGACTCAGCACTGGCAGTTACGGATACTGCACTGTTGCCGAAATTATCCACTTTAATCGTTCTATAACCTCCCAGGAACGCCAAACTGTGGAAGGATACCTCGCCACCAAATGGGGACTTCGGCCCAATCTCCCGTTTTCGCACCCGTACTTTTCCGTTCCATATAACGGACCCTTTGCCCTCAATCCTTCTACCCCCGTCTCCAAATCTATCTTTATAGCGTACCAAACTCCTGCTCTCTCATCCACTATGCGATTCGCCACCGGCAATGATGTGTCTGGAGGGGCGTTTGGGTTCTCACAGACGCGATTCTTCATGGCGGCTCCCTACCAGTACGGTGGATACGGAGATACTCGGTGGACAGTCAATCAAGGATCGTACAGTCTTCCTACTGTTCTTTCGGCAATTTACGATGCTCCGGCCGGAATTATTCGCGGAGACCGCAGTTTCAATGTAGGTGCCGATGTACGTGAATCAGCATTGATCAATATCATTTCAAATACTCCTTACTCACTCGGTGTATCTCCCATCTCTTCGTCCATCGTTACATCAGCAAGTTTTCATGTGTGCGAGATTATTGCTTATGACCGAGCCCTCGCAACAACAGACCGCCAGATGATTGAGGGATACCTTGCCTGGAAATGGGAGATTACTGGTCAGCTGCCTATAGGACATCCGTACAAAGAGTTCCCGCCATCAGGTGAACAGGTTATTATTCCGTCCACTCCGCCAAATCTAATGGCGGGTCTAGTTTCGTGGATAGATATGGCGGATACGTCGTCATATACGTTGTCGGGAACTACCCTAGCAACTCTGAGGGATAAAGCAACTGTAAATGGATCGTTTACCGTATCTGGAAAACTTAACGGTTTCTCCTTCTCCAGGATAGGGTCACTTCCCGCCCTTGTGTTTCCAGGAAATAACACCTCCGCTCTTTCAGACAATACCTTTTTATTCCGTCAAGTTCCTGTTCCCTCTCAGGGATCGGCATGTTTAATCTTGACTCCCAAAAGTCAGTTTACGGCCACAAAACTTGGAATTCTGGGGTGGGGCAGTCCTGGAAATGGAAACTCTTCTGGGAATATTGCATTAGGCTATGATTCTCCTACAGTTACTGTTCAAACTGTACGGTCATACAATACGGCTAGTACCTTTTTCGGGCCGTCGCTAAATTTGGCGGCAGATACTCCCACTATGCTCTTTTGGGCATGGTACGCCGGAAACATGGTCTATTTCTCCTGCAACGGAAGAACCCTGCTCACCAGCACCCAAGGAACATACTACAATGCTTCTTCTACTGATAGCCGATTCTATATCGGAAACGATGGAGGATTCGGAGCTCAGTTTACCTTAGGCGAGTTGGTGGTGTACAATCAGTACGGCGAAACTCCTTTCCAAAACCTTATTGAAGGACATCTTGCCTGGAAATGGGGATTGCAAAGTAATCTTCCATCATATCATCCTTACTACTACTCTGCCCCGGGTCTCCAGAGTTTGACGGAAGTCAACGCGCTTTCCCAACCTTCGAGTATTAGCGGACTGACTATGTGGCTGGATGCGGCCGACACGACAACAGTTCAACAAGTAAATTCAGCCGTAACATTTACCGGTTCTCCTACCCTTCTTGGTGTTTCAAATGGTTATACATACTATGCGTTCAGGGGAAATGGAAGTATTACATCTGCGACTCCTCTTGAAATCCAGTATTTTGCAGTCGGCGGTGGTGGCGGCGGTGCCTATGATTATGGCGCAGGAGGCGGCGCGGGCGGTTTACAAACGAATACATCCGTCTATGCGTACTCATCTCAGGTTTCAAAAATTACACCCCTTGTTCCCGGAGCGACATATTCTATCACAATCGGTACAGGCGGCGCATACCGAATTATTAATGTTGATCCATATCGGGGAGATGCAGGCGGAAATACAACATTTGTAGGTCCTGGAATCTCGGTCACAGCAAATGGTGGAGGTGGAGGAGGCAGAGGTTTCCACGGCAGCGGCGGTGCCGGTGGATCCGGTGGTGGAGGAGGATACCCGTTTGACACATCTTTAAATCCTGGAGGCATAGGTAATCAGGGAGGCAACGGTATAACTGGAGTTTTAGGGTCGGGAAGTTACTGGGGAGGCGCGGGAGGTGGTATTGGCGGAAATGCTACGAGTGGTGGACCAACACCACGGAATGGTGGCGTAGGTCTTCAGTTTTTTGGAACCTTTTACGGAGGAGGCGGTGGCGGGGCTGGGTCGTCGGGTAACAGTTTTGGATCGGGTGGAAGTGGTGTAGGGGGTACAGGAGCATACGGCAACGGTAACCAGGCGACTGGCTTTTTAGCAGGAATCCCACCTGTCGCCAATTCGGGAGGCGGTGGAGCAGGCGGTAGTAGCGGTTATGCACCAGGAACTGCAGGTGCAGCAGGGATATTTATTGTCGGAATTCCGTCGACACAAAGTGTGTGGATAGATAAATCCGCCGTTGCGAATCACGTGTATTCTACGACTCCTGGAAATGCCCCCACTCCGTCCAACTTTGGAACCGCTCGTCGTCCTTCCGTCTATTTTGGACCAGGAAAGAGTGCTAGAAGTACTTACAATAGCGGTGCATCCACGGGCCAATTTTCCGCATTCATGGTTGCCTCGGTTCCTACGCTCTCGTATCTCCTGATTTCTACGGGGCAGTACACAACCGGTACAAGTCCCGCAATCGGACAAACATTTGCATTCTTCGGGAGCAATGGATCCCTTGCCGGAGTATGTTCCCCATTCACAGGCGGTGGCGGAACTAGGGTAGGAAACTATTCTACCATCTGTGGAGCCACCATTGAAATGTTTGCGAGCGTGAGTGGACTGACCACCCTAGGAAATCTGAACTATGGATCAACCGTATCAGGAACGTGTGCAACAATTCCAGCGACTCCCTGGATGTTTGGCGACTGTTTGTACGACACTTCACCCAAATCGTTCCATGTCCATGAATTCATCACATTCTCCCGCCAACTCGCGACGAACGAACGCTGGGTAATTGAAGGTTATCTGTACTGGAAGTGGATGCATTTAATATGAAAAAACTAGTGAGACGGTTAAACAATGGCGGAGTTCTCCCTGCCTCCCGGACATCCATTCACAAATGTACGTCCGGGATACACCGGTTACGAGTCGGCTCCAAGTCCGGCTATCGTCTCCGCGACCGCATCCTATGTCGGTGCGGTAGGAGATTATGCGAACAACACAATTACATTTCGGGGATACTCAACTACACCGGGAGATTGGACGGTGACGACTCCTTCTGGACTTACGATATTAGTAAATCCAAATCCAAACAATGATTCGTCAACGACGATTGTCTATACGGGCGGAAGACGGAATCTATCGTATACATTCTACAGTATTCTCCAACTTCCAACTATCGGAACGTTAGGAAATATTAGTTGGGGAGGAGTTCCTCCGAGCGTCACACTTACGGTTCCTGACTTGGGTACGACGATTGAGACGGCGTACTACGACGGAAGTAGAATTTACTTGAATCCTGCCACTGTTACGGCTTTAACTCCTCTTATTGAGGGAATCACGGGCTACTTCTTTAGGTGCACAAACAATGCATCGTATGCCTCTGTAGATTCTACCGATACAGCCCAGATTTTCTATCCGAGCGGCAACGTGTTTACTCCGGGAACATCTACCATACTGAACTTCACGGTTGCCTGTCGCTTTCTGGGTATTCTAGGAGAACCGTCAACTCCAGACTTTCCAGTGACTATTATTCAGCCGGCAGTTCCAACAATTAATGTAACATCTGCAAATTCTACATCTACCTCCATCAATATTTCCTGGGCAGTATCTACGCCCAATTGTACGTTCACGATCAGTACGGGAGGAACGATCTTGGTACCTACCACTAACCCGTTTACAGTTATACGTTCACCTGGAAGCTATTCCTTCCAGGTTGGGGCAACTCTCTGCGGACTCACAACATACAGTGCTATTGCATCAACAGCTGTAGCCCCTCTTGCTCCCACGTCCTTTACTGGAATAGATAACTTAAACAATAGTGTAACCCTTACATGGGCTGGACAGACAGCAGGTTCCATCATGAATCTTACATGGACTGGTACTGCTGCAGGTTCAGCTACTAATATTGGAAATTCTCCATACAATCTATCTCTTCCCTGCGGTACCTACGCATTTAACTTGGTATCCGTATGTGGAGGTATTACCAGCGGTTCATTTGGTATAAATAGCATACACGTTACTCCACCCACTCCAACAAATTTTCAGCAGAGTGTGTTTGGTTCCACTGCTACGCTTTCATGGTCGTCAGCAACTCCAGGAGCTGCGTTCACCCTAACATCCTCGCCTCCAGTTGGAGTGACACCTAACATTAGCGGAAATACAGCAGTGTATTCTGGTGTAGCTGCGGGAACGTATACGATCACTCTACGGTCGGTCTCGGGGGGACTGGAGTCGGTGGGATCGATCAGTACAGCGTTTGTTGTATCGTTGGCGGCTCCCACCAATTTTTCGGCACGATCGTTAGGGTCGCGGATTACCCTGAACTGGGCAGGATCCACGCTTGGAGCATCATTCAGTGTTTCGTCTACCAACAATTCGGCCTTCGGGACGCAAACTATCCCTGTTGGAATATTTACGACATCGTACGGGAATGTATCTACTCCAGGGATTTATACGTTCTCTATTGTCTCGGTTCTTCCTGGTAATAACGCGAGTGCACCAGTAACCACAACCGGTCAGATTGTATCTACTCCCGCTGATTTTAGGGCCCGATCCACAGGGTCTACAATTAATCTGTCCTGGACACAAGCAACTACTGGGTCTACGTTTTCTCTCGCATCATCCCCCACTATTCCCAATCTTTCCATTAATGGAACGACTGCAACCGCTACAAATGTACCTGTTGGGAACTATACATTCAACCTTTCCGCATTTACTTCTGGGGGATCGTTCCTGAGTACGATTATTAGTACGGCAACCCAAGTCGTCCCCACACCTACCACATTTTCAGCAGCCTTTGTAGCCCCTGACGTCAGACTGACGTGGGCCTCTGCTGTCCCAGGCTATATATTTACCGTCTTATCGTCCCCTTCTCTCACAAATCCAGGACCTACAACTTCACTCACTGCTCAGTACTCGTCTCCTCTTCCAGGAAACTATACGTTCTCCGTCACGGCCGCAGATGGGTCGGGAAATACAAGTTTTCCGGCATTTACAAGTCAAACTGTTACTCCTCCCGCTCCTTCCAATCTTGCGTACACTGCCGTGAGCCCCACAGCATTTACAATCACGTTCTCACAAGCCTTAGCAAACTGTTCATTCGGGTTTACTGATGCTCCCACGGTTGGATCTGTTGTCGTGACTGAAGCACCCGTTGGAAGTTTTCGTGCAGCGTTCACGGGCGTAACTCCCCCAGGAACGAAAGATTTCAGAATTGTCGTCAATTCAAGTTTTGGGGGGATCTTGAGTACGGGCAATCCGTCTATTACCGCACGTACAAAACCAAATACTTCATTTTCCTCTAATGCTCTGTGTACCGTTGTCGCAGGTCAGAATACGGTTTCAGCCCGGTACATTATTAACAATCCCGATGGGGTAGGTCTGTACGGACCTGATATGGTGGTAGGTACGTCGTATACGGTGAATATGCTCTACTCTGGGACAACCATACCTCCTGGAGTGTCGGCATCCTCCCCAGGTAAGGCGGGAGTGTACTACACAAATTGGTGGGATGCTGGGGGATACAGCATCACAGTTCCTTCGCAATTCCCAGACTTTATTGTACCTCCTACGATAGGTACTGTTACGGTCAGTGGAACAACAATTACGGTTCCTTGGACAGATTCACCGACGGGGTCATATACGTACTCAATAGTCGGAACGCTCTCCGCTTCAGGAATTCCATCAGGAACTGGGACAAGAATATTTACGAATGGAGTTGTGGGTACGTCGTATAGCTTTACATTAAGCTTAACAAGCGGGTACGTCACCGCCAACTCTGCAACATCAACCGCGGTAACACCCATTTCTGCTCCTACGAACCTTACTGCCTCTGCAGTTGGGACAACTGTGAATATGAGCTGGTCCTACGGATCTCCTCTCAATGGAATTACATTCAATGTCTTAGACCAGAATGGAACCGCTCGCGGAAACACTGGACTCACTACTACAACTACATCATTCACAGTCTCAGACTCCACGGCGTACACATTTAGGGTCCAGGCAATCGCACCGGGAGGAAATGTGAGGGCGACCTCTGATGGAATTTCAGTCACGACTGTACCCGTTCCGTCCATTGCCACCATCCTGCACAATGGATCGGTCATCACCATCTCGTGCGGAATTCCGACGTCGGGAATACTAAGTATTGTCCTGTCGTCTGGAACTGCTCTGACGGTAGGAAGCACAACGAACCCGTTCACCTACAACGAAGCTTCTCCGAATACTGCTTACGGATTCACTGTGATCAATACTGGAACACGATCAACGAACACTGCGCCTTCAACGATTACAACGTTGGGTCGGCCAACGTTCACAAAATCCGATGCATCAGGAACATCGGTGATCCTTCAATGGTCGTACCCGACAGGTGCACCCGCAGTCACGTCGTACTCGGTGTTTCTTTCTGGAAACACAACTGCTGTCGCAACAGGTCTAACATCATCGAGTTACACATTTATCCCATCGAGCGGAAGTGCTCCTTTTGTGTATACTGTGGTAGCTCTGGGGTCTCCGGGAACCAGTATTGCGTCTGCCCCCACAGACAATATTACGCCACTCACTGCAGTCACACTTGTAGGAGCAGGGGCAACATCTACCAATGGTACAGAGGTAACAGTTAGGTGGACATACCCCACCGGAGGCAATGCTAATGTTACATTTAAAATATACGACCCTACTCTTACAACGGAATACTCAACCTACTCGTATTCCTCCGTCAGTCCAAACTATAGTAATACATTCAGTACTGGTCTCACGGCCAATTCAACCTATTCATTTGTTGTAGTCACGACGAATGCACAGGGAGACACTGCCGTTTCTGGAATTACTTCTAACGTCACACTACTAACTGCCCCGATAGTCAACTCAGTGAATCAGTCGGGTAACCAGATTTTCGTAACCTTATCTGCCCAGCCAGTAATTACACCTGCACCGTACACACCCTACTACACAATTCCATCCATCATTCCCGCTAGTCTCACGCTGACTGCGTCTCTACTCGGTTTCTTTACATTTTCAGGAGCTACATCGGCAACTGCTTACACGTTTACATTCCAGAACAATGCAGGCGTCGGTGTCCCCAACAGTACAAATACAACTTCCCGTGTGTTTACCACTCTCTCTACTCCTGTTCCTGGATCCATTGCCTACATTCCAACAACGTCTACCATTAGTGCATCCTGGACGTACATTGGAACTCTAGCGGGAACCCAGTTCATTCTCAGAAACCAGGATGGATCACAGTTCGGAACGGTGACGGGAGTCACTTCGGCAAACATCTCAGCCACCATTGGGACAACCTATACGCTCACTGTTACCGCATCGTCAGGAGGAAACGTATCCCTGCCGTCTACTACCTTTGCGTCTGTGACTGCATCACTTCCCATCAATATTTCGTCCTTCGTACAGAACGGGACGCGGCTGATAGCAACCATATCCGGTTCAGCGACGTCTGCGAGTACAGTCCCGTCGTTGGGATTTCCATCCGCATTTCCCGGAAACCCAACATTATGGTTGGACGCAGCGGATCCAAACGCAACCGGTATTCCTGCAGCGAATGGTGATCCAATTGCAACATGGAAAGACAAGTCGGGACTTGGCTGTAATGCTACTGCAACGGGGACACCGACGATCATCAGCAGTGGTCTCAACGGCCGACCTACCATGAATTTCAATGGATCGTCATGGTTCACGGGATTGACCGCCAATACAGGAACAACAACAACTATCTTCATGGTGATGCAACAGCCTGCACAAACATCTTCAATAAACCCAGCATACACGCGCGTTCTCAGTATGGGACCGCTGGGAGGAAGTGACGATAACAATGGCGGTGTTTACACGAAAGGTCTTCTCATAGAGTTTGTGGGCGGAAATATTCTTGCTTGGAGAGCAGATGCAACTTATTCAACTCAGCCTGTGAACACTCCCTATATTTTTGATTATCAAATCAATGGAACGAATGCATTCTCCTTTCTCAATGGAGCTGATCAAGGAAGTTTTGCGTCGACAAATACGTTTACTATTGGAAGGTATCGCATTGGAGGAATTGTCCAGTATGACGGAACTCCGCAGTATACAGGATACGTGAGCGAAGTTATCATATTCAGGGAATCTCTCACCACCGATCAACGGAAGACAATTGAGTACTATCTCGCCCAGAAGTGGGGGTTCGCAAATGTACCATCAGGATTCACCGGTTCTCCGTTAACTTTCACCTTTAATGGTGCGTCCGCCAACACAAATTACGTCCTAACGGTAAATGGAGTAGGATCAACGGCTTCATCCGCAGTCACAACTCTGTACACTCCAACTATACCTACGTTAACAGCCCCGGATGGAACAGGTGTGTATGCATCATCCACCTACAACGGATCAACAAATCCCCCGGGAGTAACGATAAATTACTATAATATATCCGGTAATACTCTTCTTACATCCAGTCCCACCAACTCATTTGTAGCTACTGCAAGTCAATCCTACACTCTGTATGCGTCGGCCACCAGTGGACTCAATACATCTATTTCGTCTGGGAACTCATTACCTATCATTCCAATCGGACCCATTATACTCTCGCAAGCAACCACTGCTGGTGGAGGAGTCGCAATTACGTGTTCTGCTGCTGGAGCCACATCATTTAGCGGATCGTCTCCTGGACTTTCAGCATCGGTAGTTGGAAACGTCATTACTTTTGCGAATCTGCCTAATCCTAGCATCTACTATACCATTACGATTACCGCAACCAACGTCACCGGTGCTACAAACAGCACTACAACCACCACCCAAAGGACAACGTTTGCTCCAGCAAGTATTCCGGGTCTATCCATGTGGTACGATGCGGCTGATACAACATCGATCGGGTTCCGGCCTGATGCAGCTTCTACTTTCACTAATCTTCAATTCTGGCTTGATTTTGCAGATGGGACGAATCTAACTGCCCTTGGAGGAAACCTCACACAAATCAAAGATAAATCGGGAAATAATTACACGGCCACAGCTGGAACAACTGTGGACTACAACGCCACAACAAAGCTTCTACATATCCACAACGGTCAGTACCTGAACATTCCTCAGGCATCCATCAATGCTGCACCGCTTTGGTCTATGTTCCTGGTCATCCAACCAGTCAATCTAACAAGGTCATTTATTATAGCAAAGCAGATAGATAATATAAATTCTCCTACGATCTTTGGTATCGGATCTTATTCGGCCGGCAACGGCGGGCCCGCATATACAACTCCTGGGACATTCACATTCAAATCTACGAACAACAACGGAACTCCCGACCATGCTTCGGCTGCAGTGTTAACCACAAGTCTTCAGCTTCTAAGTATGACGTACGACGCAGAACGAAACTTTAAGTTTTATGTGAACGGAACTTTATGCAATACAATTCAAGGGTCCTGGACAATAGTCAATGAAACAAATGCAAATAATTTCATGTTAGGCTCATGGTACGCAAACGGGTCGTTCTACGGGAATGGAACCGATTTCTACCTTGGAGAATTACGATTTCACAATACAAATCTCGGAGATTTCAGCCGTCAACTCGCGGAAGGGGTTCTTGCCTGGAAATGGGGACTTCAGACCTCGCTTCCGTCAGCACATCCGTACAGTACCTCAAAAATTAGTACGGCTCCAGCGTCTACAGCGGCGGGGTTCACGAATGAAGTCGTTACCTGGCGCGATAAGTCTGGAAATGGTCGTGATGCGAAAGTTTCAAGTGGATCAATAGTATACCCGATTTATTCGCCAGCGATTTTTAACGGCGGCTATCCCGGAGTTCGGTTTAGCGGAAATGTAAACGCTCTTCTCAGAACAGAGACATTCCCGCTATCTCCAACACTTTCATCTAACGGAAACGACTTCACAATGTTTGTCGTCTACAATATGTCTTCTTATTTTTTTACTAGTTCGCCGCAGTATGATTATAGCCCTATAGAAGGTGGTCCTTACGCGGTTGTTGGAACCTCTACATACACTAATTTTTCGCTTCTTCAAGCACCTTATGATTTTGGTCGCATAGGCCTGAGGTGGCATAATTATGACCCGGGTGCTAGAACAATATGGGAGCAGCAGTATTGGCCTACTTATCACCGATTTGCATTCAACTCAACAATTGCGCTCGGTCCTACAAATGTTTTACCTCCTTACGCTGTACCTGGCGAGTACAGATCTCCTTCACCCGGTGGGCCTATTTTGTACACCGTTAGGAAATACGGTTCAAATTTGGAGTGGTTCAATAACGGTTCAACCCTTTTTTCAGGTCCAACAACTGCGGCAAAATTTGCTGCGACTACGAATGATTCATTTGTTATTGGCGGTGTTGGTCCTTCTGTGTTTGACTCCCATATTTCCGAAATCATGATCTATAATTACTCTCTCAATACTGCACAACGTCAACAGATTGAAGGGTACCTTGCCTGGAAGTGGGGACTTCAGAACGCCCTGTCCCCCAATAATCCATACAATGGACCTGGAGGTCAAAAACCGCCTTCGTACATTGGCCCCCTGACGTCTGGACCCATTGAATGGATTGACGGAGCAGATGAGAAGGCAATGAACTTTTCTTTACCTCCCGCTGTACTCCGGATACCCCAGAGTATTCCTGCGCTCTCTATGTGGTTTGATGCGGACGATTTTTCGCAGATTACCTTACAGCCAGGAACCACCAACGTCTCTGGATGGAAAGATAAGTCAGGGAACGGATGGAATACAAGAATAGTAGGGGGAGGAGCACTTCCTACATATTCACAAAATGGGTTCAATAATGATTATCCTGGAATTCTATTCAATAACGGAGCATTCTTGGAAACCATTTCTTCTGTTCCGGCCAGCGTACTATCATCAAATACCAGAGATAACACAGTCTTTTTAGTCTTCAACAATACGGACAGTGGTTGTAACGTAGTGTTTTCGTGGGAGCAATTTAATTACTCATTTTTGAACCCATACTATGCACCAAATGTAAGTCCCGGCCTCTTTCAGTTCAACGATCCAAATGCACAATATATATTTTTAACACCTAATCCAATTAAGACTCCCGGACCACAGATCTATTCTATTGTAAAAACTTCGGTTGGTGGACCAAGCACTACGTTGTACAACTTTGGAGAATCCAAGGTCGTGAGTGGAGTTAATCCTCTAATTACTGGTGGTGACGCTAAATTTTATGTCGGTGGTGGGACGGGGTATGGTACTACTGTAGCATTCCAATCGTACATCTCTGAACTGATTATCTACAACTATGCCCTCACTCCTACACAGCGTCAGCAGGTGGAAGGGTATCTCGCGTGGAAGTGGGGACTTCAGGCCCAGCTCCAGCCCAGCCACCCTGCATCAGTAGCCCCCCCTTCTCCTTATAGCGGACCCCTCACATCTGGGGCTATCATGTGGTATGATGCGTCGGATAGTAGCACAATGACGTTTACAATGACGGATGTAACCGGATTTTCATTCCTTCCTTCTACCCTGCCGCAACTGGCTATGTGGTTTGATGCGTATGACTATAATACAATAGAAGCTAGTAGAACATTGAATGCTAGTGGCGGATACAACATCTCTGAATGGAAAGACAAGTCAGGGAATGGATGGAATACAACAGCCACAACCGGAACAGCGGCTTTCTATTCATCGAATAATTTTATCATTAACGGACGGAACTACCCTTCCATAACTTTTACAGGAGGATCTATTCTACAGACCGCTAATCTGAACCCTACCCCCGTACTGTCCTCCAATTCAACGGATACAACTATGTTTATAGTGATGAACTCTCAGAATGAGAACACGAACCGTTGTGTATTCAGTTGTGATACGGATGTGGTATACCAGATGTTAGCACCGTGGTTTGAAGCTGGTTTCACACAAACACGTTATTTCCGATTCGGCGGTGCTAATAACATACGAACCAATTTCACTGAAACCAATAATGTAGCACAGCTTTATTGTATTGTTAAGCTCGGAAATACTGTAACATGGTACAACTTCGGAATAGCCGTAGACAGTGCTTCGGGGACGGCGGGAACTACACTTCCAACTACTTCCCAGAGATTTAATATTGGTGGACGGCTCGCTAATTCCGGAAATAACTACTCGCAGATTGGAGAACTGATTATCTACAATTATGCCCTGAATTCTATCCAGCGGCAGCAGGTAGAAGGGTACCTTGCATGGACATGGGGATTGTATCCCCAGCTTCAACCGAATCATTTATGCAAGACTTCTCCTCCTCAGACGTACACCGGTGCCCTCTCATCCGGTCCTATCATGTGGTACGACGCAACGGATAGTAGCACAATGACGTTTGCGAATACAAATATATCGGGTCTAATTCTTCCTTCCACCATACCGCAACTGGCTATGTGGTTTGATGCGTACGATAATAGCACTGTAATACTAAGCAACGGAGTTACAGTGAAAGGATGGAAAGATAAGTCGGGGAATGGGTGGAATACAACAGTAGGTGGAACAGGAACTAGACCTGCATATTCCTTTAACGGTTTCAACGGAAGACCTGGTATTTTATTCCAGAGCGGAGGATACCTAAGCACTTCGACTTTGAACCCTACTCCCGTCCTCTCGTCAAATGCTACGGATACAACGGTGTTTATGGTCTACAATAGCATAAACAACACAGATGCCACCGTAGCATTTTCGCTTGATAACGATGCACAATATTCAGTATTGAGTCCATATGTTGCGAACAAGCACTATTTTGGGTTTGGTGGGGTGTGGATATTTGATAATATAGACTATGTTGTAACCCCGGGACCTCAGCTGTATTCCATCACAAAACAGGGAATAAACTCAACATGGTACAATTTCGGCAGCATAATTACAAACGGAACAAGCACAACAGCTGGAACAATTACATCAACATCGCAGAAGTTTAATATTGGTTACCGACCTGCTGTTCCTACGCAGTCTTATAATTCTTACATCAGCGAGATCATCATCTACAATCGTGCTCTGAATCAAACACAGCGTCAGCAGGTGGAAGGGTACCTTGCCTGGAAATGGGGACTACAGGGACGTCTACGACCAGATCATCCAGCAGTCACAAACAACCCACCAATGACGTTTTCAAGCCTATTTTCCGTATCTCCTATTGCATGGTACGATGCAGCAGACGCAACAACACTTCAGTTAGGAGCAATAAGCCTACCTTCTCCACAGTTATGGTTGGACGGAGCAGATTCCGCCAGCGTCATAAAGTCGGAATCAACAACAACAGTCGTGCGCTGGAATGATAAGAGCGGTAACGGCTATAATATGAATCAGCTACCTTCTTCAGGGTCTACGTACCCAGTTGTAGGATCAACTATCAATGGATCAAATACTGTATTCTTTAACGCTTCGGCTGGCCTAAAAACAAGCACTCTATTAAACAATGTTAAAAACTTCTACTGGGTTGGTCGTATTGCGTCACTTCTTACAGCTTCTGGTAGCGACGGATACTATTTCATGTTGGGTGGACCTTATATTGACGGCAACAACCAATACTATGACTGGCATTCAGATCCGTATCCTGGAGGACTCATGCTAAACTCAGGTTGGGCAAACAGCGGCATTCGCAGCGCGTCTGCATCCTTGATTACTGCCGATGTGAACGCGTCTTATGGTACCACATTCTCAGCTTTGAAATGGCCAACCGCACCTAGCGTATCCTTTCTCAGTGTTGGAGGTATTACTGGAAATGCACAATATGATGGTATATGTTATGACCGTATTTTTACAGCTCGCGGATGGTGTGGAGATTTAGGTGAGGTCTTGATTTACTCTAACGCTCTAACTCTAGCTCAACATCAGCAGGTGGAAGGGTACCTTGCATGGAAGTGGGGAGTACAAGCAAACCTGCCTACTGGTCACCCATACAAAGTTCGTAGCCCTTCGTGGACACCTGCATCTTTTGGAGGAGCGGGAAGTACGATAGAAAAATGGTACGACAAGTCAGGCAACTCGTATGATCTCTCGCTTGGAGGTGGGTCAGTGACGTATTCGATTCCTGGCATTGGTCCGGCCATCAATCTCAGCGGAGGCTACATGTTCATCAACAAACCCGCCAATCTCCAGAACTACGCTCTTTTCACAGTTATGCGATCGTATACCGCAGTCGACAATCAGTCTATCATCACTGGACGACCTAGTAACGTTACGTCATACGATTCAACCGATGGGTTTGGGCTGTACGTAGACTCATCGGGAACTTCAGAGTTGCGTCTATATGGAAGCAGTGCAGGATCCAACGTAAATACAGTCCCTGGAACTGGTAAGACATATGTATTCACTCCGAAGGACTATTACCCATCTTTCGTTACAGCTACTCCGGGAACATTCACTACACTATCAGACGCAAACTATACGTACTACCGATTCACTCAGAATTCAACGGTTACGATCTCATCAACTATATCATCGGCTCCGGTATACTACCTAGCAATCGGTGGTGGAGGTGGTGGTGGCGGCGGCGGCACCGGCGCCGGCGGTGGTGGAGCAGGTGGATTACAGACCAATATTTATCAACCTGGATTCTTTATAGCTCCTTTAGCAAGTCAGTATATTCCGAGCGGTGTACTCACATTGTCGGGAGGTAGATCGTATACAATTACAATTGGTACGGGTGGAACGAGTGGTACATCTGGAACAGCAACAACGTTTTCAGGAACTGGAATCACGACAATTCGTGCGGAAGGTGGAGGAGCAGGTGCGGCCACCAGCTCCAGTCCCGTCAATGGTTCAAATGGCGGATCTGGAGGAGGTGCAAGTGGTGGTTTTGTAATTCCGAATGGACTTGGTGGAATCGGTACTCAAGGATATAATGGAGGATCTGGGCTTTACGATCCAGGTTATGGTGCAGGTGCAGCGGGTGGTGGAGGTGGTCTTGGAGGTCCCGGGTCTAATGTAGTACCACGACAACCACAACCCTTCTGGCGTGCTTATGGAATAGCTGGAGATGGAGGACCTCCAATTTCCTTCTTGAATTATTCGCTTGGAGGAGGAGGTGGCGGTGGCGGCGCTGGGCAAGGCAACAATATTTCTGGAATTGGCGGAGGAGGTGGAGCAGGAGACGGTGGTGGTTTACCTGGTGGCAGTGGAGCGTCAAATACCGGTTCTGGAGGTGGAGGAGCCGGACCAGCCGGCCAGCTCGTTGGCGGCGGCGGAACTGGTGGATCTGGTGTTTTCTTTTTGATGGTTCCCAACTCGGCTCCTGTTGATGCGATGGCTCCAGTCATTGCATCCTATACTGGTGCATCCAACGGAGTCATCAGTTCATGGATCAACGGAAGTGCTGGGACCGTTACCAATACTGGCGCGAACCGCACCACTACCGGTCAAGGATTCGCCATCGGTGCTGAATGGATCGGAAGTTCCTACACAAATTTTGCATCATCGGTCACCAACATTTACGAAATAGTTGTGATGAGCAATATTCCAACCACTCTCCAGCGCCAGCAGATGGAAGGGTACCTCGCGTGGAAGTGGAAGCTGCAGGGAAATCTTCCGATGTCTCATCCGTACAAGACATCTACATCCTTCGTCCCTATACCTCCAAGCCCAACCACAAATATCATCAATGTGTCTGATAAATCGGGGTATAACAATACACTCACATCCAACAGCACATTGTACCCCACCTACGTTTCATCGGCCAAAGGAATTTATTTTGGACCCAATACGGCCCTATCCAACAACTTTGCGAAGGTTCCTGCGGGGTACACGGTAATAGCGGTCGCCAGCCTCTCTTCAATTCCGACAGGATATGGTCGCTTAGTCAGCGTTGGTCTATCAGATTTTATAGGATACTTGGGAGTGGATAGTAATTCCTCAAACTTTATGACTCTTGCTGGAAACGGCGGTACGCAGTGGGCTACGGGATCAGTTGGGACTGCGAACAGTCCGGCCACCGGTGTAGCAACGTATCCTACCATGTCCATCCTGGAAATGAACGTTTGTGGATCCACCTTGACTCCGTACTTCAACGGCTCCGGAATGACCGTGAGGGCCGGAACCACTATTGCGACAGAAGGAATTCAGCTTGGAGGATTCAGCAATATCCAGAACTGGACAGGGTACCTCCACGAATTCCTCATGGTATCTGAGCGGCTCAGTTCTCTCCAACGCCAACAGCTGGAGGGGTACCTTGCCTGGAAATGGAACTTATCATCCCAGCTTCCTGCGGGACACCTGTTCAAGAACGCCTCACCAATCCAAGCAACTCTTTCTTCGCAAATTCAGCCTTCGGTTAAAACTACCAATATCGCTACTATATCCGACAAATCAGGATATGGAAACACCTTAGTGCCTAGCAGCTTTACGTACACCACCTATGATCCAGCAGTTAAGGGAATCTACTTTGGACCAGGTGCGGGGCTTCGCAATCCGTCCGTGACGATTCTAGCGGGATACAGCATGTTTGCGATCGCGAGCTTAACATCTACACCGACAGACTACGGCCGACTCGTAAATATTGGAACAACCGACTTTAACGGGTTTATGGGAACATACTCGAACTCATCCAATTACCAAACCTTCATTGGAAACGGTGCTTCATGGAATGCTCCATTCCCATCAGCTCCTTCTCCTGCCGCACCTCTAGCAATCTACCCGCAAGTCACAATGCTTGAACTCACTTTTTCTGCAGGGACGACGTATACGCCTTACATCAACGCCAGCAACTTATCAGGAATATCATCGGCCGGTCAATCATCAACCGTCACCGGAATCAACTTTGGTCAATTGCCTCCAGGAACAACACAACCGTGGACAGGAAACCTTCATGAATTCATTCTAGTATCTAAAGTCCTAACGTCGGGACAGCGGCAGCAGATAGAAGGGTACCTTGCGTGGAAATGGAATATTTCGTCCCAGCTTCCAGCAAATCATCCATATAGGTCAGGTTCTCCTGTTGAGGGCCGACAACAGTCAAATGTTGTACGCGGATTCTTCGACAAATCTGAATTTGGAAACAACTTCAGTGTTCTACCTACTTCCATCAATTACCCGCAGTATTCCGCACTCTACAAGGGAGTTTACATCGGAAACTCAGCGTCGTTCTTGAACTCTACGCTCTCTATCCCACCAGGATACACAATGATGGCTGTAGCCAGTCTAAGTACAACGCCTGCAACCTACGGCCGTCTCATCAACGTTGGACAGGGAGACGCAGTTGGATTCATGGGAACCTTTAATGCGACCACCAATTTTGCGACCTTTACCGGAAACGGAAGTGGGTGGAACGACACAAATGCAAACACTCCTGCAACCCCTGTCTCCACAAATCCCTTGGTTCCTTCCATCCTAGAAATGACGGTCTGTGGATCTGTACTGAATCCCTTCTTCAACGCGTCCGGAATGACCGCGAAGACCGGAACAACCATATCCGCAACCGGAATGATTATTGGTGCAACGGCAAACAATGGCGGACAGTTCTGGACAGGGTACCTCAACGAATTTATCCTAGTCCCCCGAAATATCACAAGTCTACAACGTCAACAGATGGAAGGGTACCTTGCCTGGAAGTGGGGACTCCAAGGCAGCTTACCCAGTACGCATCCATTCAAGAATGCACGGCCATAAACTAATAACTAATACCTTAAAACAAATTCAGAAAGAATAGAAATTGCCTACTGTTCCAGTGTACGCGAACGTCACTCCCCGTCCTACACCGCTGATGGTTGCAGGAAGTGTAACTGAGGAGATAGAGTTCTGAACGGTTCCTCCACATAGATTTGCCGTTACGGCTGATGTGGAGGTATTGGTCACGATCCAGTGGGTGCCCGAAGTTAGTCCTGGTGCGAACGACAGCGTGACGGTATTGGAGACAAAGAAACGAGTAGATGCATTATCGGACGTGAGATTCAACATTCCTGACGTTGCAGATAGGTTCAGGCGATTCTGTACGGATCCTTGGACTGTGAGAGCGAATCCAGGTATTGGTGCGACTCCTATTCCTAGAGCCCTACTGGACATATCGCCCTGCAGGAATGGTGTACCGTCCTGAGTTGAATATACGTAAAATGCGTTATTAGAGGAGTGTACTGTACTACTATTTGAGCCGAGGAACACGCAGTTAGATCCGGTATTGCTGCGACCAGCATTTTGTCCAAGTGCAACTACATTTCCACCCGTATTTCTCTCGGCAGACTGGAATCCAACAGCTACTACATACGCCCCTGAATTGTTTGCAGCCGCATTGCTTCCGATAGCCACAACCTCAGAACTCGCGTTATTGAGTGCTGCCTGGTTCCCCAGAGCAACTACATTAGACCCACGGTTGTTGGATCCAGTAAAATTCCCCAGAGCAACGGTACCCGATGCCGAATTTCTGTCGCCAGCGTAATATCCAATAAATACTCCCTGACCAGTTCCAGAAAGGTTCCACGCAGATCTGTACCCAATCGCTACGATCCCAGATTGAATAGTTGTTATATTGGACCCAGCTCCCTGACCTATAGCAACTAGATTTGCCGCGGAAATATTGGACGCTCCAGCGTTACAACCAATACATACTTGATCATTTATCCTCCCTGAAAAGAATCCTGCACTTGCTCCAAAAAAGATCTTATCTGGCCTGATCGTCAGTGCGCTTCCTACCGAGATACTGAATCCGTTCACGCTCTCAACACCTGTTAACTGATTAATATTTCCTACAATACCATTCATAAAATTTCCACCGCTGCCGAATGAAATATTAGAGACACCTGCGATATTGTAACCACACATATTGAGAACAGAAATCGCGGGGTTCAGGGACCATTCGGCGACAGTGATATCCGTCGCTAAGGCGTTTCCGTTCAAACGCAGAGCATAATTCGTTGTTGGATCGCCAATCTCTACGTCTCCCGGGAGGTACGTGTGAACGGTTGGTTGAAAATACCCGCCCTGCCCTACCTGGAACTGGGGAGTAAAAATATTCTTCAAAAGATTGATCTGATCTGTCGATGAATACACACTCATCTCACCGTATTGTTTTTATACAGACGACAATGATTTAACTACTTTCTGCGTGATATACACAGCACAATGTCTACCCCCGGTGAGCGATACACGCTATTTCCCATCAAGAACTCGGAGACCAAGATCTACCAACTCTACAAGCAGGCCGTCGCCTCCTTCTGGACCCCAGAGGAAATTGATTTTTCCAAGGATGAGAGCGATTGGGAGTCTCTGTCTCAAGCTGAACAGGATTTTATTAAACAGGTCTTGGCGTTCTTTGCCGGCGCTGACGGAATCGTTCAGGAAAACCTTGCTACCCGTTTCCAGCGCGATACTGAGAGTCCTCCTGCTCGTCTATTCTACGCCTTCCAGAACGCTATGGAGGGTGTGCATTCGGAGACCTATTCCCTCCTGATCGACAAGTATGTGAAAGATAAGGAGGAACAACTTCACTACTTCCGAGCCCTAGACACCATTCCCTGTATCAAGCAGAAGGGCGAGTGGGCGATGAAGTGGATTGAGAGCGGCGAGGACTTTGCGACTCGTCTTGTTGCCTTTGCGTGTGTTGAAGGGATCTTTTTCAGCGGAGCGTTCTGTGCGATCTACTGGCTGAAAAAGCGCGGTCTTCTCCCGGGTCTCACCTTTTCCAACGAGTTGATTTCTCGCGATGAGGGACTGCATACTGTGTTTGCCGTGGAGATGTATCACGGTCAGACGCCGATTGCGGCCGAAAATATTCGTGAGATTCTGGTGAGTGCCGTCAAGATTGAGACCGAGTTCATTTGCGAGTCGTTGCCGTGTACCCTCATCGGTATGAATGCCAAATTGATGACGCAGTATATTCAGTTTGTAGCCGACCGTCTCGCTGTCCAGCTCGGGATCCAGAAAATCTACAATGCGCAGAATCCCTTTGATTTTATGGACATGATCTCGATGGAGGGCAAGGGTAACTTCTTTGAGCGTCGCGTCTCGGACTATTCGAAGGCAGGGGTAGGGGCTAATCAGGAAGAAATGGTGATCAAGTTTGATTCTGAGGATTTTTAAGAGACCATCAAGGTAAACTAGCACTATGGAATTCTTTCATGGAGTCGTGGCTCTCGTCGCCGGAATTGTTCTGATTCTAACCGGTCTTGTCGCGTGGATGTATATTCAGCAGTCACGTATGGCCCAGGCGATCAATGCCCTCGCCGTTGCCGTCACCACGCCTCCTCCGTCCTTCCTGTCGCATCCGCCCGTTCAGGAGCCGGTAGAGCATGAGCAGGAGCATCAGGATGAGCAGGAGCAGGAGCAGGAGCAGGGTGAGCCACCGATCACGGATGACCGCGTGTCGGTCCATGATGTGGATGCCGAGCATGAGCATGAGGAGGAGCAGGAGCAGGAGCAGGGTGTGATTGGCGAGGACATCTCGGACTTCTCGGGCAAGACGGTTGCCCAGCTGCGCGATCTGCTTACTGCGAAGGGGATACCTTACAGTAAGAGCGATAAAAAGCCAGTTTTGTTATCTCTCGTACAAGCAGCGGCGTAAGAGACAGAATGAAACTAGTTAGTTTTGATATAGGACTTCGTAATCTAGCGGTATGTGTTCTAGAAGGTACATCTAGAACAGATATGCGAATAACGGCGTGGGATGTGATTGATGTCGTGGCCGAAAAGAACGGGCATACGAGGACAGCGTGTTTCAAGTGTGCGAAACCTGCGATGTGGGTTCAGGCAGGGGTGGGGACGCAAGCATGTTCTCGCCACCGGCCCAAAAGCCTTACAATGACCAAAGCGGCGCTGACCAAGAAATCCATTCCTGAATTGCAGGAGTTGGGGAATCCGTATAAGATTGAGGGCAAGACCAAGAAGGATTTGGTAGCTAAAATATGGACGGAAATGAACAAGTCGGGGTGGGCGAAATTCAAGGGAAACGCTCGTGCCCCTGGTGGAGGTGTTCTTGATCTCGTGAACGATATTGTGACTTGCCTGGATAAGCGGGCAGATCTCGGATGGTGGAAGGATGCGCATTTGGTGATTTTTGAGAACCAGTTGGATCGGCGGATGTTTGCGGTTCAAGCGATGATGCACATGTACTTTGCCTGTCGCGGGTTCAGGACGAAGGGGGTCTCAGCCATTCACAAGCTGGACAATATCACCACCGCTACGGACGCAACCGGGACCTATCGCGGGCGTAAGAAAACAGGAATTGTTCATTGTGATGCCCTGTGTCCTCCCGCCAATCATGAGTTTTTCAAGTCGCACAAGAAGAAGGACGATTTGGCCGACTCGTTCCTGCAAGGTCTCTACTTCCTAGAACACCCCCCAACGTTCTAGCGAACATTGGATACCACCATTCTAAAGACTATCGGACATCCCACCTCCGCGTTTTAACTTTAAGAACAACCTACACAGTCATCATAATAGTACTCGCCAAGGATGGACGTTCCTGGAGCCGATCTTCTCATGAACATGAACACTATGTCTTCGTCATCGGCCGCCCCCGACACTAAACTTCCCGAGATGGAGTCAATTTCCCTAGATTTCACGGACATGCCTTCCTCGTCCGAGCCTCCGCCGCCCCCTCGCCTCGTCCCCTCCGCCGAGGATGTAGGGACCACCAAGACCTGGGACGGTGTTGAGAACCTTAATGCCGAAGCCTACCTCAAACCCGTGAATGTTGCCCCAAAGATGTCCGAGGACGCCATCATGAAGAAGAAGTATGAGCTTCTCCGCAAGTTCGAGCGTCTCAACAAGCTGGGTGTTCCGATCCGGAAACGGTTCACGATGGATTCGCCGCTGGACGAGATGGAGATGGAACTAGAATTTGTCCGCAAGGAGAAGGCTATGGACGCTACCATCAAGCAGTTCTCCGAATGGTTTATCACGGGAATGTCAGCCATGGAGTGGGGGTCCAAGAATGTGAACATGATCAAGATGTTCGGTCTCCAGCTCGACGGTCTGTCCCAGTCCGCCCAGATGAACGTCGGCGATCTCGAAGAGGATTTCGAGGAGCTGTACGATCTCTACGGCGACAAGATGCGGATGCATCCCCTTGTCCGTATTCCGATGCGCACGTGCTTCATGGTCTATATGGTCCACCTCACCAACCAGATGGCGATGAAGGCTCCTGTCCCAAACATCCAGGAGATCCTGAAGCAGAACCCTGATATTGCTCGTCAGATGGCTGCCCAAGCGATGCAGAACCAGACCCAGCAGTTCCGTCAGCAGGCTCAGTCCCAGCAGTCGGTGAATGTCCCGACGTCCCCCTCCGCCCCAGCCCCCCAGACACAGCCCCAGCAGCAGGATTCTAATCCTCTTGCAGGTCTGATGTCGTTCTTGGGCGGAGTGAACTCTCCTCCTCCGCCGACGCAGCCGACACGTACAATTCCGATCAAGCCCGTTCGCGAGATGAAGTCGCCCTCGGGAATGGGGATTGGCGATATTCTGAACAAGATCCAGAAGGAGGAGCGGAAGGTCGGAACCAACTTGCCCCCTCAACAGCCGATGTTCCAGGTCCCGGTACAGGGCCCACCCGCCCCGATCGCGACCTCGGCTCCCCCGCCTCCTCCCCGTCCCGTGCCCGGCAAATCTGCTCTTCGTAAATCTGCAGGATCAGAACGTAAATCCGCAAAGAATTCCGTAGTGATTAAACTATAATAGATGAGCGGCCCTGTTATGCGCCCTGTCGGAGGATTCCAAGACCGAACTGTCTACGGAGCCGTCTACCCCACCGAATCCATTCCCCGCGTTGTGAACGTCGATACTCGGTTCCGCGATAACGCTGGGATTACGAATGCTGGTTTCTGCACGATTCGGCTTCCCCGAACGTACAAGAACATTACCTCTATGCGCCTATCCAGCATTGAGCTGCCCAATACGTGGTACGATTTCTCTGCGACGCAAGAAAACACCAACTTCACGGTGAGTGGAGTGCAGTGCACGATCTCGGACGGTAATTATACTGCCTCATCCCTCGCTTCGGCAATTATAGCCTCTGTATCGGCCACCGCTGGGTTTCCTATTGCTGTCGGGTTTAGTTCTGTTACGGGAAGGTGCACACTATCGGCAGCCACCCCATTCTCTCTCGATTTTACCCCCGCGATGACCAGCGGAACATGCTGCATAACCCGTGATGCAAATATTCGTCCGTTCGATACAGGGCTGGGATCCTTTCTTGGTTTTATTAGTAATGTGTACACGAATGCATCGTCGTACACGTCTGAGTCTATCACAAACACTTGGGGCAATAATACCTATGTTCTCCTGAATCTGGAGAAGTATGAGGCTATTGACCATGTGTCCTTCAACGGAACGGCTTCTCCTGCCTTTGCGAAGATCGTGGTCTCTTCATCTAAGAACAGTGTAATTTATGCCGATGGAGCCAACACTATCACAAACAAAGTTATCTTCCCCGAACCCGAGAACATTTCCGTGATTAAACTGAAACTCACGGACTGTTACGGTCGTCCCTTGAATCTCTACGGCAACTTTTCGTTCACTCTAGAGATGCAGGAGGTCGTGAGTTCGAAGTTGTATTCTGCCTACAAAGACAATCTGGCGAAGTAAACTAAACTAAACTAAACTAACTTACATTTTAACACTCTTCGGACATAGATATAAATGTCTAATCCATCCAATCTTTCCGTTGGCGGAACAGGTCCTACAGGTCCCACTGGCCCTTTTCCTCCTTATCCCATCATGGGTCTCACAGGCGTGACTCCGTCGCCCTACCTCCTGACCCTAGAGCAGCTGATGAATACCCAGACAGCGGCTCAGCAGCGCGAAACGACTCATCGCACTGAACTCCAGATGATTGTAACACCCAATATGGGTCAGCTGAATCCCTTGTTCATTCAGTGGGCGACCGCTGGATTCCCTGAGAATTATACGCTGATGACGCTAGATGTTGATCATCCTTCCCCCTGTTCTGACGGAGTGACGCGAACGACATATGAATACATTTCTTTCCTGCTCGGAAAGGATCTTGGTGAAACCATCACCAAGTTTGATGGATTTTTTGACGGAATGACGATCGCGTACAATATTACGGGATCGGTATTCAAATTCGTCGTGTCGAAAACTGTTCCTTAAGGCGATATCTTTGCAAACGGGTGTGTAGATGGTAGGCTTGATGCAATCCCCCATTTCCACGCTAGATATCCCTCTATCTGCTGCCGTTGGTACGTTGAAATGGAATAATTGAAATGAACGATTTCTCCGATTTCGTCAGAATCATACGGATAGCTCGGAAGACCGTTTATCATAAGATATCCAGTTTGCGATCCCGTTTGGGGTGTCATGGGGTTGGCGTTATAGGGGGTTCCGTTGATTGCGTAATTTGTGAGGTATTCTCCGTTATTGTACCCGATGGAAAAGATGAACCATTGATTTGCAGGACCTACCGATGAAGGGTCTCCATTTGGTGCTGTATAATTGGGATCTATCGTGGAAAGATACGGATTGCTCATATAAAGTAAGGCCCAGTTTCCTGTTTCCGCATACCCCAACCATGCAGCGTTTGACTCCAAACCTGCTCCCAATCCCATCATCATGTTTGAGTAGAGACATTTGCAGGCAATAATCATCGTGAATGCATAATTCCAAGTAAAATTAGCAATCGACATACGAATACTTGGTAGGTACACCGTTGGATTATTGTTTCTGGACAAGAGTGTTACCGCAGAGTCCATAGGTACAGCGCTGAATCCATTCCCACTCTTATCGTTCCAGTTGGTGACCGATGATCCAGACATCACCAGCGTGCTGGAATCGGCAGCATCTAGCCACAGATACAGTCCTGAAATAGATTTCGGGGTGAATACTGGAGAGTAGGAGGGCAAAGTGTATCCTGGATGTGTGATTGGAAGATTGGCTCGTAACCCCCATTTCCATGCAAGGTAGGCTTCTACTTGCTGGCGTTGGGATGTTGTTAAAGATCTATTAAAGACGATAACTTCACTGACATAACCATAAATTAAGGCTCCGCCATCAACATTAATCCAAGCTTCATCTCCAACAGCATACGCCGAAACAGCAAAATTTCCTGATGATTCTGTAGTTCCAGGTGTTCCACCATATGCTGATACATAAGATGTAGAACCGTCTACCCAACTTGTTGTGAGTGTGTTCACACTTGTAGTCATAGCAATATACGCCTCTCCTCCATTACGATAATTTACAATATTATCTCCGTTGAATTTAATAATACATATATAGTCATTATTGTTAAAATCGTAGGCGTCATTTACAGCTAACGATAAAAGACGACCTGCTCCCGTTGTTGCGCTATCCAAATTAAAAATAATAAAGGACGTAAATTGATCTCCTGTAATGCTAATATTTCCGTAAAATCTCTGACTATTGGTGAATGTCATCGCAGGAAGATTTGTTCCTAATCCGTTCGCATCCCATATAACCGTGCCGTTCGCTGTTCCATTATTTCCGTTCCCCGACTTATCTTTCCATACACTCACGGTTGTTCCCGAACTAAATGTGATAGCAGATTGATCGGCCGCATCTAACCACAACTGGCACCCAGAGATATCTACTGGCTGAAATGGGCGGGCGTATGGTGGTTTGGTGAGTTGTGCTACGTTTCCCGTAGCTATCAGGCTAACGTCCCATTTGGTAGATAAGTATTTTTCAATCAATTGAATTGCAGGTAAGCCAATATCCTGATTGAATACGAGTATTTCAGATATTGTTCCGTTAAAGTAGTTTCCTCCGAATACACGCCCAATAACTGGAGCGGTAAACGCCAACAGGCGGTCATAGTTTCCGAACGTAACATCCACATTTCCATTACGACGAGTATTTCGACTTGATACTGATGGTAAATATAACGCCCAAATACGGGTGCTCCCTGTACTTGATACTGCGTAATCTTCAAGGTCACTACCGTACATTGAGAAAGTCTGGTTCGTGGTGTTTCGGTATCCTGTATGCAGGGAATACCTGGCCGCTCCGCTAGCATTCACATTGTCGTCCCCAAAGTAGAAGTTGGCTCCTGAATCCCCAGTCAAGGTTTCCACGATAAAAATGACGAAAGCGGTATTCACGATGGTCCCTGCAATTCCTGCGACAGTGAAATACGAAGATCCGTCAAACACCAGACCTGATTCCGAGGTTATGACATCACTTCCTGCTGATGTTGCATTGTTCCCCTTTCCAGACTTATCGGTCCACGTGGCTACAATAGTTCCAGTTGATGCAGAAATTCCTGTCCCTGCAGGATCTGCTGCATCAAGCCATAACTGAAGACCAGGAAACGATTTTGCAGGCATGGTAGAATACGGATGCGTCACAGGAAGCTGGGACTGGAGTCCCCATTTGGCGGCCAGGTATCCTTCTATCTGCTGATGCTGCGCGGTTGTGAGAACTTCACTGAATATAATGACTTCTGCTAAATCACCACACCAACCACAGTGTACTCCAGGACGATCGTGACAAAGTCCTTGATAGCGTGTAGTTCCCGTAATTCCAGCAGCACTCACAAACGTGACACTTCCGCTTACAGGAAACCTCAAGGCTGAAAAGGTAGTATTTACCGTTGCCATTCCTCCACCTCCATACTGGGATACGGGGGTCGCATTATAAATGCCAGGTTGTGAATATATTGCATTTATGTAAGTACCAACTTCATAGGTATCTGCATGCCAATCATATACAACATCGTGTCCAAGCATAAAATAACATGTATCACCAGCTGACGATACTCTCCCGACCCAGTAAAAGTTTTTAACGCCGTCAAGGGTCGTTCCTTGTTTTAGACCAGCCCCTGGTGAAAAATTGACCGTGTTGAGTCCATTGATAGGAGTTCCAGTGGTAGGGTATGTTTGAGCGTATCCTGCTGGTGCAGCTGTCAGCATATCCATATTATACCCGTTTCCTGACTTGTCTCTCCATGCAGTCACACTTGATCCAGAGTAAGATAGACTCGTTGTATCGGCTCCATCCAACCACAATTGACACCCTGGAATATTTTGGGGACTGAACTTCCATTCATTTTTTGATAAGATTGCGGTAGACATCCCCCGCTGGTCTTACTTTTACTGCCGACTTCCTTTTTCTGTTTAGAACAGGACGTAGGCGGCCGCTCCTCCTGCACCCGTGACTGCGATGGTCACGGACGTTCCACCAGGTATAGAGATCGGAGATATGATGTTATTGTTGTTGTAGACGGTCACCGAAAGGTAGGTGGAGGTTGCATTACGAATGACCCAGAATGCTCCCGTATCTGTTGGAGCAGTGGAAGGAAGCGTCAGTGAATTGAATCCTGTATTTGTGATGTAGTAGTATCGTCCATATGTTCCTGTCGTCACCGTCAACGATGTCCCACTAATATTGGAGAGTGGTAGAGGAGAGTAAGGAGAATAGGTGAACTCGTTGGTGGACGTGTTGAAGGATACAGGATTGGCGTTGGCGACAGAGCGGACGGGAGCTACAAAAAATCCAGTGGTTGCAGCGTTCAGCACCGATCCGCTAGCGTTCAGGACTATTGATTTAGCGGCCTGGGAGGTCTGACCCGCCCCCCATCCAATACCTACGGAGAACGCTCCTTGATCAGAATACCCTGCATTCGGACCAATCGCAACTCCCGCGAATCCTCCAGCTCCCTGATTCGAGTATCCTGCTTGGTAACCGAGTGCAACTCCTCCAAGTCCTTGTGCGTTGGATCCTGCCTGGACTCCGATCGCAACATTAGATCCTACCTGACCAGTATATCCTGCTTCGTATCCGATTGCAACACCTCCGATTCCTTGACTTCCATTACCAGCGTTGGTTCCGATCGCAACGCTGTCTGCACCCTGCGATGTGTATGCCGTACCATGACCAATCGCAATTGCTCGTACTCCTTGATTACTGGTTGCCGTATTGTACCCAATGGCAACCGCTGTCTGTTTCTGCAAGTAGTTTCCTGCTAGGTACCCAATCGCTACGCCCGTGTACCCCGAATTGCTTCCCTGCGTGTACTGACCCGCTCCGTTCCCGATCGCGACACCGTTTGGTCCCTGATTGCTGGTACCTGCTTGGTAACCGATCGCTACCGAATTAGATCCCTGTGTATTTGATCCAGCTGAATTACCTATTGCGACTGCATTATTGCCCTGATTGGAGTAGCCCGAAGAACTTCCTACCGCGACTGCGTTGTATCCTTGTGTCACGCCTCCAGCATACGACCCCACTGATACTGCATAGTTGCTTTGTCCGTTGTTTCCCGCATTATCACCAACAGAAACCGTTCCTGTTCCTTGACCTGTGTATCCTGCCGCATTTCCGATCGCAACTGCATTACTTCCTTGTGATGTGCCTCCAGCCGCCGCCGCTCCGTTTCCAATCGCAACTGCATTGGACCCTTGAGTGGCAAACCCAGCATACGTCCCGATCGCAATGGCTCCTGCCCGTTGATTGGTGTATCCTGGTCCCTGACCAATAGCGACTGCACCCTGCCCTTGATTTAAGTTTCCCGCGTCAGGGCCAATAGCAACATTACAAAAACTCTGGCCATTTCTGCCCGCATTATATCCAACAGCGACTGACTGATACCCCTGAAGGTTGCATCCAGCTTGATGTCCTACCGCAACACTTATAGCTCCCTGGCTGATATTTCCAGCAAGATATCCTATTGCAACTCCATAGTAATCCTGGTTTGACTGACCTGCCTGAAGACCGATCGCAACGTTTGCAACTTTTTGAGCCGTCTGACCCGCTGCGTTTCCAATTGCGACTGACTCGTTTCTTTGATTTGATTCACCTGCCCGTAATCCAATTGCGACGGAATTGTAATCTTGATTTAACGAACCTGCCAAGAGTCCGATCGCAACACTGTTGGTTCCCTGACTGTTGGAACCTGCCACATTTCCGATCGCAATGGAATTTGGCTGTTGTCCAGACACTCCAGATGCAGCACCGATAGCAACACAGTTTGAACCTTGATTGCTCTGGCCAGCATACAGACCAATGGCTACACTTTGTATTCCTTGAGTATTCGATCCCGCCAAGTTTCCGATCGCAACTGAGTTGGTCTGTTGATTACTGTATCCAGCATTGGTTCCAATCGCAACAGAATGAGGCTGAGCAGAAACGTATCCTGCGTTTTGACCAATACCAATTGTATTAGAATTCCCAGAATTCGCACCTGCATTGGTTCCGATCGCAATGCAGTTGGGTTGGGGGGCGTATAATCCAGCATTGCACCCGATCGCAACGTTATTGCTTCCCTGATCAATTTGACCAGCCAGAATTCCAATGGATACTCCGTTGGATCCTTGAGCACTCTGTCCCGCCTGGTATCCGATCGCGATCGCATTCGATCTCTGGGTAGTTTGACCTGCCAGTTGACCGATTGCGACAGCGTTCGCTCCCTGAGTATTGTTTCCAGCATTGGTTCCAATCGCAACCGCATTTCCTCCTTGTGACGTATATGCCGCATTGTTTCCGATGGCTACTGAACTTTGACCTTGAAGGCTACTTGCAGCTGCATTTCCAACCGCAACAGAGAAATTTCCTTGGGATATGCTTGCCGCAGCGTTTCCAACAGCGACCGAACTATTTCCTTGGTTGCTCTGACCCGCTATCCATCCGATCGCAATTCCACCATTTAACTGCCTTGCGAATCCCGCTTGATATCCAATCGCAATCCCATACTGACCCTGCGTATTGCATCCTGCCTGGAATCCCATAGCGATGGAGTAACCTGCGCCACCATCTCCACTTCCCTGGTTGGATTGTCCTGCCGCATTTCCGATCGCAACACAGTTCGCTACCTGAGTATTGCTTCCAGCATTGGATCCTAGTGCAATTGTAGCTGCCGTTCCCATCAGATTCCATGACATTCCGCCCTTCTGGGAATTGTAGACGCCTCCAGAAGGGATATTGACGAATCCAGGTCCCCATTTGAGAGTGAGAGTGCCTTCGCCCGCATCATTGTTCGTCGCACAAATGAATATCCAGTTGGAACCTATCTGGTTAGAAACCGTCTCGTAACTCACCACTTGAATAGAACCATTTGATATGTAAGGGCCAGAGGGAATTGAGTTGGGGACCCAGTAGGCAGCATACCAAGCGGTTGTTCCAAGACTAATACTCCACGACCCACCATAATCCGACCCAATATTCAGGTATCCAAACGAAGCCATCGCATTATTGACGGGAATGGCGATTATACGAGCAGTTCCCGAGACAACACCTGTTGTTCCGTTCCACGTAATGGTTCCGCCGCCAGAGGTTACCCAGTTGGCGTTCATGGTGTTGGAATCGGCGGCTCCGAGAGTCCCGAGCGTCAGAGAACTGTACTTGACGGCACCCGTTCCAGAGTTGTAGGACAGCACTGTTCCAGCGTAGGCGTTGGATCCTGGTGTAGTCAAGAACACGTTGGACGCAACTGTGAGATTGGACCCAAACGTTGCTGCCCCTGTATTGGAAAACGTTCCACCAACTGTAACGTTGGATCCAAAGGTAGCGATTCCTGTGTTGGACTGAGTTCCTGCAACTGTGATATTGGAGGAAAAGGTTGCGATTCCTGTGTTGGACTGTGTCCCCGCTACCGTGATATTCGATCCAAAGGTAGCGATCCCTGTGTTGGACTGTGTCCCCGCTACCGTGATATTCGATCCAAAGGTAGCGATCCCTGTGTTGGACTGTGTCCCTGCGACTGTGATATTGGAGGAAAAGGTTGCGATTCCACCGTGCAGGGATGTTCCGTTCACATTGAATGTTCCTGAAACATCAAGCGTGTAGGAAGGTGCGCATCCTACACCCAGTCGCCGATTTGCGAGATCTACCTGGAGAGCGGGAAGTGTATTCGCAGTAGAATGAACGACGAGCGTGTTTGAGGTTGTAGGCCTGTATCCCGCGTTACTGCCGATGTAGATATTGTTTGAGAGAGCTGGGAGATTGCTTGCTGCGTTGGTTCCGATGGCGATCACATCATTTCCTCCTCCTGAACCACCAGCGGTATTTGAACCTATCACCGTCATTCTAAGACCTCCACCCGCAATAGCACCCGCTCCGATTGCAATTGATCCTGTATTTCCACCGTATGCTCCAGTTCCAATCGCAATTTGGTCTTCACTATTCTGAGCTGTACTTGATCTTGTTCCAATATTGATAGAACGGTTTCCTATATTAGCATTCCCATTCCCATTATCGGCTATCCCAGCCAACGAACCAATGACAATCACATTACAAGAATTTGAATTATATTCTGGACCAGGAGCATTCCCTGCTCTAGCGCCTATGTATATGTTGGATGCTCCGTAATTACTGTATCCAGCATTGGATCCAATCGCAATCAGGTTTGTTCCCCCGCCAGTATTGCCGTATGCAGCCTGGTATCCCATCGCATCTACAAGGGATGCTAGATTTCCCCTTGCCGCTGAATCGCCGATTGCATTTATAAATGACCCACCAGCCACATAACCTGCTGTATTACCAATAAAGTTGTTGTTCGAACCAGTCGCAGAATTTCCAGTATTCGGTCCAATGCAGACATTGCCTGAACCTGTTAAAAAGGCTCCAGCACCACCACCTATACCGACTGTTCCTACCCCTGTGTAGTTTACACCAGCAAATTGTCCTAGGAATACGTTTACTGATCCAGCAGGGATATTAGAGCTGCTAAACCTTCTTCCAATGAATATCACATCATTTCCAGAATCAAGATTCGTTGAAAGACCGTTTATATTCGATAGGTTACTGATCGTTCCGACGGATAGAGTTAATCCAATGTTAACGTTCGACCCAAAGGTCGCGATTCCCGTATTCGACTGTGTTCCGCCTACGGTGATATTCGACCCAAACGTTGCTGCCCCTGTATTCGACTGTGTTCCGCCCACGGTGATATTCGACCCAAAGGTTGCGATTCCTGTATTGGATTGTGTTCCTGCTACGGTGATGTTGGACCCAAAGGTCGCGATTCCTGTATTGGACTGTGTCCCGCCTACCGTGATATTCGACCCAAACGTGGCGATTCCTGTATTCGACTGTGTTCCTCCGACCGTAATGTTGGACGAGAACGTGGCGATTCCACCGTGCAAGGATGTGCCGTTCACATTGAATGTTCCTGACACATCCACCGTGTAACCAGGAGACACAGTTCCAACACCCATCCGACTGCCAGCGGCATCCACGCGAACAAAGGTTGGTGAATCATACGTATTGCCGTTCTTGATACTTAGGCCGTAGTTTCCTCCTTCAAAGATACTGAATAAGCTCTGCACAACTGTTCCTCCTCCTCCTCCGCGAGTTGCGAAGGATACGAGAGCGTAATTTGATGTGCTAATACTACCCGTTCCTAATCCAGCTTCTAGGAACAGTCCTGCTGTTACGCTAGTTGCATTGTTTCGGGCGATACGCACCCCGTTGGATCCAGCACTGCTAGTTTGGATATCAAGAGTATACTGAGGTTCGGTATTCTGGATTCCGACGAATCCTGAATTTCTAGATACAAAGAAGGAACTTATTGTTTGGATATCAGCTGTGCCTGGTCCTGAAGCAATGAGTAGTCCGTCAGCAGACTGATCCCATCCAATACCAATGTATGGTACAGCATTTGTGTTGCAATACCATGAAATAAACCCCGTGCGAGTTCCAGACGACACTATATTCAATGCATAATTACTTGGACTCGCAATTTGACCGATCATAGCCCTGTTCATCGTGACATTCGATGCAAACGTTGCAGCACCTGTATTCGACTGCGTTCCTGCGACTGTGATGTTGGACGAGAAGGTAGCAATTCCGCCGTATGACGATGTGAACGTGACCACCAACGAACTTGCCGTGGTCGTTCCTGAACCGTTGGCGAAGGTGAGAGCAGCACTTCCCGCGGCCGTTCCTGCGTTGTTATAGAGGATCTGGGTTGTGGATCCGCCGATCGGTCCCGTTGCACCTGAAGCACCTGTAGGTCCCGTTTGCCCTGTTGCACCTGTCTGTCCTGTCGCACCTGTCTGTCCTGTCTGTCCTGTCTGTCCCGTCAGACCCTGGACTCCAGAAGGGCCTGTAGGACCTGTAGGACCACTTAGACCCGAAGGACCTGTAGGTCCTGTAGCACCCGTCTGGCCAGTTTGACCTGTCTGTCCTGTCTGTCCCGTTAGACCTTGGACTCCCGAAGGACCAGTGGGACCGCTTAGACCTGAAGCACCTGTGGGTCCTGTTGGCCCGCTGAGTCCAGAAGCACCCGTGGGACCTGTAGGACCCGATAGTCCGCTAGCACCTGTAGGTCCTGTAGGTCCACTTAGTCCGCTTGCTCCAGTAGGTCCTGTAGGTCCAGATAATCCACTTGCTCCCGTGGGACCCGTAGGTCCACTCAGTCCGCTAGCACCTGTAGGTCCCGTTGGTCCACTGAGTCCACTTGCACCTGTAGGCCCCGTTGGTCCGCTTAGACCTGAAGCACCTGTAGGTCCTGTAGGTCCAGACAGCCCACTTGCTCCCGTAGGTCCCGTTGGTCCGCTCAATCCGCTAGCACCTGTAGGCCCTGTTGGTCCGCTGAGTCCTGAAGCACCTGTAGGTCCCGTTGGTCCAGATAATCCACTTGCACCCGTAGGCCCTGTAGGTCCTGTTGGTCCGCTGAGTCCTGAAGCACCAGTAGGCCCTGTTGGTCCACTCAATCCGCTAGCACCCGTAGGTCCTGTTGGTCCGCTGAGTCCAGAAGCACCTGTAGGTCCTGTTGGTCCTGTTATTCCTTGTACTCCCGAAGGTCCAGTTGGTCCCGTTGGCCCCGACAATCCAGAAGCACCTGTTGGTCCCGTTGGTCCACTGGGTCCAGTAGGACCTTGCAGAGATAATGTATTTGGGCGTGCATATGTTATGCGTCCAGTCCCCGAATCAAAAAACAAGATATTGGAGGAGGCGTTGGATTGTAGGAGTGGAGCATATACTTGTCCGTCATTCGAAATTTGATAGAGCAGTGTGCCTCCCGATAAGTTCAGTGATCCAGCGATTCCAACTCCAGAACGGAACTCAAACCTAGTATTATTCGCAGTTTCTGAGGCAATAACAAACGTATTAGACCCTGAATTTCCGTAGGTCCCAAACATATTGGTAAAATTACCTGTCTTTGCGATGCTAAACATTACATCACGTGCGCCGTCTCCAGATGTAAAATGATAGGCAGTAGTACTCAAATTACCAGCATCAAAGTTTTCGTTTACACTAAATCCGTCGGCACCGTGAGAATAGAGGATTTGTCCATCTATATTCAATGTATTTGAAATGTATGCGTCATTGACTGTGAGATCGCCGTTCACAGTGACTCCCTGACCTTCTGAGATCGTGAGAGTAGATGTATACGTTGTTAGACCAGTGGATGGATTGTAGACGAGAACATTTGGAGCAATGTTATTTGATGTGTGTTGAGAGGTCGTTCCAGGTGGTGGTCCTCCAAACGGAAGAGGGTACCGAGACGCGACCTGTGCTGGATAACTACTGAACGGTGTTCCTGTGGCTGCATACCAGGTAAACGCGTCATAACTCACTACGAACGACGGGTTTGGTACGAGATTTCCGTTAATATCCTCTGCTCCGATAATGGATGATCCTCCTGCAATCCAAATAGATCCGTTCCAAGCAACGGTGTTGAATGCTGACCCGTAGAATGGTCGAATTGGCTCCCAAGTCATTCCATCCCCACTGGTGAACATGGATGTTCCGCCTCCTCCACCCACGCACACCCACGTAATTCCGTTCCACGCCGCATCTGTTGCGATGAATCTCTGCACCGTGGGGTCAGTATCATCAGGCGTATCATTTAATACGGGGGTCCACGTCCCGTATCCCCCACTGGTATTCCTGAGTATGGACCACGTATTTTCTGGGGCATTAAATGTGTATCCATTCCATGATCCACGCCCGTTTCCTACCGCTAACCAGTAGTGTCCATTGTAGACAACGCGATTTATAACAAACATCGGGATGAATACATCCCCCAATCTCCAATTGATTCCATCAATACTGCTTATCGGGTTCGTGCTGCCGTAATTATCAATGGCTTCAATCGCGATCCAAGTATTATTTCCATCGGTCGCAACTTGAGTTGTAGCAAAGGAGGTAAATGCTGGAGGGTAATTGATCGGAGTCCACGAGTTTCCATCGTCCTCGCTGTAGAATGTGTGAATAAACAGATTCCCTGTCTGAGAAGGATTCCGTCCCGTATATCCTCCCGCCACCCACCGCCCCTGATTCGCATTGTAGGCGATAGTCAATCCATAAAAGAGTGATGTGCCGTATCCTCGTGCAGCAAGTTCGAATGGATCGGTTAATGAAAGAGTATTGGTTGCCCATCGAAGGATTCCTGTGGGAGCATACCAGTCACGGCCATTCACGCTGCGAAGAATTGATGAGGATCCACTTACGTCATTCGCATTTCCAACCGCAATCCAGACATTTCCGCTCCACGCAACGCTGAATCCCGTAGCAAACAGGGGAGTTGTCCGTCCTCCGCCCTGAACAGTTAACCACGATGTTCCGTTTGTCGAATACTGAATAGATGAACTTGCGTCACTACCTACGGCCACCATGAAATTCTCGGTCGTGTCCGTAATCGCAGATGTTCCGTCAGCAGACGTTATAACAACGTTTCCAACGCTGTCGGTAGACAGGAAGGTTGAACCGACGTAGACGGTAGCCCCTGCAAAATGGGCATCGGCAAACGGGAACTCTGCCGTTCCGAGACTGTACACGCCAGGGGTTATGGGAACAATGTTTCCCGACACATAGATGTTTCCGCTCGACGGGTTCAAGATAAGACTGTTATTCGCGTTAATCGTCAAATTGTTGTTGGCATTTCCGACAATGGTTCCAGTCTCCATCGACATTGAGGATGATGATAAAGTTGTTTGAGACGTGGGAACACCAAGAATAAATACTCCTGATCCACCATTTCCACCACGTCCGCCACGCGCGCCGCCACCGCCACCTGATCCAGTATTGGGTAGGGCGTTACTTCCCGAAATAAACCCATTCTCGATATTTCCGCCATTTCCCGCTCCGCCTCCACCGCCATACGCAATTTGTACAAGAGTTTCTGATCCACCACCACCGCCACCTCCATACGACGCATTCAGGTAAAATCGAGGAAGGCCTCCATTTCCTGAGGCGGAAGATGATGCATCAACTCCAACGCTTGCGAGACCACCTCCGCCACCTGTAACGAAATATGGTGTATTACCCGCTCCGCCCGCATACCCTTGAGACCCCGCTCCACCAGCAGATATAATCGTAAAATCCCACGAACCGCCGCCACCTGCACCTCCATTAAGACCAGGCTGGGGACCATATGTAAACGATCCGCCTCCTCCACCTCCAAGGGCAGTTATCCCTAAAAAGGTTGTATTCGATCCGTTAAATCCATACCCATTTAAGGGAGGATCATAATCACCCTCTCCACCACTCCCAATCACGACGGAGTAGGTTGAAGCAGAGGATAAACTTAGATAACCAGCGTTGTATTGTGATACAGTCACAACACCGCTCAAATTAGGGTCGTTCGTCTGAAGACCACCTGCTCCGCCACCTGCGCCCACATTGTAACCACCTCCTCCTCCACCGCCCACGGCAAAATACGTAACATTTGAGAGCGATGCAGAAACGATAATATTTGTATTGGTTCCGATGATGTAGTATGTGTATCCGCTCATCGTAAAGGTCGACAAGGGCGGTGACGAAAAGATAAGTGGACTCGAACTACTACTAGAAAACCCTTCCGTTCCCACATTGCAGATATTGCACAGGTTCATAAACAGATTCCCCGTCATGTTTGTGGTGTTCGCGACATTGAGCGAGGAGACATTGAGCATTCCTGATGTGTAATTGAACGTGAATGTTCCTGTTGCCCCCGCTGCCCCTGACTGGTTGAAAATCACTTGGGTATCCGTTCCTGCAATAGGGCCTGTTGGTCCAGTAGGTCCTGATAATCCTGAAGCACCTGTGGGACCTGTGGGACCTGTAGAACCCGTAGGACCTGTTGGTCCAGTCTCACCCGTTGGCCCAGTTACACCTGTAAGCCCAGTTACACCTGTAAGCCCAGTTACACCTGTAGGACCCGTAGGACCCGTAGGTCCTGTGAGACCCGTAAGTCCAGTTGCTCCAGTCGGACCCGTTACACCTGTAAGCCCAGTTACACCTGTAAGTCCAGTTGCACCTGTAGGACCCGTAGGACCCGTAGGTCCTGTGAGACCCGTAAGTCCAGTTGCTCCAGTCGGACCCGTAGCGCCGCTTCCCGACCCACCTCCACCAGATGGACCTGTAACACCCGTAGCTCCCCGCGGCCCAATCAAGCTCTCCGATACGAACCACGGATTGTTGGTCCAAATCACTTGCGACACTGACGCCGTCAGCGAATACTTCTGGAAGCGCAAATCCATCAACGTATTTCCTGAAACACACGTGTACGTCAAATTGTATGTCGTCCCTGCAGTTAATCCGTAGACAGACGACAGATCCAGAGTGATAGCATACGACGCGTTGGTTGTTGTGTTGGTAAGCACCAACGATGGTTTCACATTTGAATTATCATATGCCGCAAATTGGACGTTCAAGTTCGAGACAGGTAGAATGTTCACATTACACACCACGTTGGACGCAGGGAGAGTTTTGTTGTCGAATGCGTAGTTGTAGATATTGGGTGTTCCCAAGTACAGACTGTACGCCATATCGTTCCAGTTCTGGTAATATGTTGCATACTTCGGTCCATAAAGTATGTAGGCCGACGTATCCAAGTAAAAATCATCTACGGTTCCTATCGCGGATGTAGGCGGACCCACCCCGTTCAGAATTGTTTTTCCATTGGCTCCAGGTGGACCTGTTGCCCCCGTTTGACCTTCACCGCCACCTCCGCCGCCACACGACGAAGAAGGTGGACAGAATGTTCCTAAAAAGACACGTTTGGATCGGATCATGTCCGTCACATCCGAGCTATTGTAGCTCGCCATGTCCTTGTCCTACTGTTATTATCAAGAAGGATTTATAGTTGTAAGTGTTTACGACACTAAATTTAGAGGAGTGCGAAGTTCACCTGAAGCGAATGGAAGGTTGACTGATTTCCAGTAGCACCTGTTCCGGTTACGACGGTGTAGAGGGTTTCTCCCTTGAGAAGTTTGTGGGATATAAGATCGTTGATTATCCGTGTTGTGCCTCCTACTGCAGACAGAGAAAGCGATGAAATAATGTTACTCGCTACAACACTGTTATGGTAAATAGTTGCGGTCATAATGCCGTTATTGATGATTGGATTGTTTATATTCATCGTGATACCGTGGAAAATACAGTCCTGTTCCACAACAAACGGAACTTCAACTCCAGCAGTTGTAATAGCGCTTGCGATATTCTGTGTTCCAGGAGTTATGTAGTATGTATCGTTAAATTCTGCTGTGCTCCAGGTCCCTGTGGACTCATATAACGTATAAATAACGTTCGTAGGAATTTGGGCGGTTGTGAACCCCAGACCGTTCGCTGAATGATACTGGAGACGAGTATACGATAAGATGATGACCGACGAGAGATTTGTCTGTGAGATCTCGGCCAGGCTACAGTTGGTGAGACCCGTTCCTGTTGCGGCGATGAGAGACGCTCGCATATCTAGGTATCCTGCCGACACGGTCTCTTTTGCTATAAGTCGGGAGCCCGAACAGTTAGTTCCAACTAGGAAATTGTTCATATCACGCTCAGACACTCGGTTCTGTCCCGCTACCCTCACGCAACTCGCATACCCGCCAATCTGTCCGCTCGTGTTAATATTTATGGTAGATCCCCGCATAGTATCTGCCGACGTTGGGAGTTCAGGAGAAGCAATGTCCCCTCGGGTGAGAACGCCCACGACATTTCCTCCAGGGTTGTAGTTGGTCATATTGAGAACTATTCCTCGTATTTTGGTGGTTAAGACATTGGACCCTTCAATGTAGAACCCTACATACACGGCTCCCGATGTTATGGTTGAACTGCTGGTGAAGGTCACGGTCACATCTTCAATACGACAATTAGAATTCATCGTCACCATTGTGAAGGAGGTCGTGGCGTTCAAGTACTGAATCTGCACCGACTGAGTTCCTGCTCCACGAATGGCTACACCGTTGGACAGCACGAGGGGGGCAGTGAGAGTGTAGGTTCCAGGTCCTACCCATACGAGATTCCCTGTCGTTGCAGCCGCTACAGCTGTGTTCAAGGTTTTGTAAGGGTATGTTCCCACCGCACCATACGCATCGTTTCCGTACACCGAATCGACCCGAATCACATTTCCGTAAGAAAATGAGAGAGGAGTGGTCCAATACAGAGTCGTAGCCGCCGAAGAAATAGTTAGCACTTGGCCAACGTTTCCGAGCGTCTGAGGGTAGGCGGCACCGTTCACCCGAGACAGGGAGAGATTGTTGGAGATACGGGCCGCCGACACCGTCAGGAGTCCAGTTGAGTAATTGAACGTGAGGTTGGACGACGCTCCAGGGGATCCTGCCTGGTTGAACACGACCTGCGTATCGCTTCCCGCAGCAGGTCCCGTGGGTCCAGTGGGTCCCGCGGGCCACGACGGTCCTACGGGGTTCCCTGACATATCACTGTACGTGACCATTCCTGACGCAGTTGAAATAATTACGCTACCAAGGTAGATACTTGATCCGCCGACATACAGATGATGCCATGGTTTCTCTTCCGATCCAAGGTTGTGGACATTGGACGATGCAGGCAAGAAATCTCCCGATAGTGTCACTATTGCCCCCGAGACCGTGCTGCTGTAGGTAAACCCAGATGCTCCTGCAACTGTTCCTCCACTTCCCGTATAAATAATTGATCCGAGGGTTCCACCTGCAAACGGTGTGGTCGTGCGGTAGAGAGAGCGTCGGGCGGCAACCGCATACCCGTCTTCAAATAAATTATTGGAGATCGGGAGCCAGTTTGTGCCGTCCGTGCTGCTGGCGATTGTGGCGTTAGAGTCTCCAACCGCTATCCACCGAATCCCGTTCCACGCCACACTCCAGCAATCATAGTTGAACGGCTGAGTCCCCGCAAGAGACCAGTTTATTCCATCAGAGCTGTTCGCAAGGCAGGCACCAGACGCACTGGTTCCGCCCGCGACCCACAATGCTCCGTTCCAGGCCACCGAGTTGCCCCAGCTCTGAAAAATGTTGGATGCTGAGTCCGCGCCCGTCCAATTGGAGCCATCGGAGGAATACGCAATAGTAGATGTTCCCGAGACACCTGTCGCAACCCAGAGCACGCCATTGTATGCAATCGCCTGAACTCCCGCATCTCCAAAGATCGCATTGGACGGCTGAGGAGTCCAGTTTACACCATCATAACTGGTCGCAAACATATTGGATCCGCCACCGACCGCTACCCAGTACGATCCTCCCCACGCAACTCCGAAACCGCCATACGAGAAGATCGGGCTGGCTGACGTGTCCACCGCTGTCCACGTCATGCCGTCGTACGAATAAGCAATGGACGCCTCAAGGGTTCCCGCCTGACCACCCGTCGCCACCCAGACATTTCCGTTCCACGCTACACCCCATCCATAATCAGGGAAAGGAGACGAAGCGACTCCTGTCCAGGTGATGCCGTTCGGGGAGTAGGCTAGAGTATTGGATCCGTTGCCCGTGGCCACCCACATAGTCCCGTTCCATGCGATACCCCAAGCGTACCCGTTCCCACTTGGTGCACTAAACACATTGCTGTCCGTTCCTACCCAGTTGCTGCTGTCGTATGTATAAGCAATATCATATGCCCCATAACCGCTGGCGACCATGAAGTTCTCCGACGTAACATTCACCAGGCCCGACGGTCCAGTGGGGCCCTGAGGTCCAGTAGGTCCCAGAGGCCCTGTAGGTCCTGTGGGTCCCAGAGTCCCCGTTGGTCCAGTGGGCCCAGTAGGTCCACCCGAATCACCCTTGGGTCCCTGAATACCCCGTACACCTGTGGATCCCGGTGGTCCAGTGGCTCCAGTTTCTCCAGTCGGTCCAGTGGATCCTGTTTCACCTACCGATCCTGCAAGTCCGATAGGACCAGTCTCACCCGTAGGCCCTTCAACTCCGGTCGGTCCAGTTTCTCCAGCAGGTCCAGACGGCCCTGTCTCACCTGTTGGTCCTTCAACTCCGGTGGGTCCCGTTGGCCCCGACTCGCCTATTGGCCCTGTGGGTCCCAGATGACCTTGTGGTCCTGTAGGCCCTGTTGCTGCCTCTGGTCCTGTCGGCCCTGTCGGTCCTAGATCGCCTTGGGGACCCGTAGGTCCCGTTGCGGCAGCAGGACCCGTAGGTCCAGACGGTCCCGTCGGTCCATCGGGGGTTCCAGGCGGCCCCTGAGGCCCCGTTGCACCCATATCAATCGCAAACGCAAAAGGCCAGTTCACAATTGGAACTTGTCCGGGAACACCTGCAAACAACCCATTTCCACTGGACAAAATAACATTAGATCCATTCGGGGACATTGCTACGCCATACCAAAGGGTCGAGTTCCCAACGTCTGTCTGTAAAAACCAGTTGGATCCCTGGTCGGTGCTCCAATACACTGCTCCGTTAATACCGTCTACTGCAATAGCCGTTGATCCGTCAGCTGAACAGGCGATGATCGTATAAATCGGAAGGCCACTTATTGTTGTCCACGTTGCACCTCCATCCGTGCTGAGTATGGAATAGTCCCAAGGACCAACGAAGGGCTGAATACTCTGGCTGCCGTAAATCACATTTCCGTCGGCGGAACACACGACCTTGTGGAAACTATAGGCAGGGCTAGTGGTTGTCCAGTTCGCACCCTGATCGTGGCTGACAAAGATCGTTCCTGCTGCACCTGTGGAATCTTGACCAGCGCTGGCCACGAGCGTCTGACCATCCGCCGAACACGCAACCGAATTAAAGACGTAGTATCCATCTGTAGGAAGATTCGCAATTGCATAATTGGATAAAAAGTCATTCACGACCCAGTTTGAACCGTAATTGGAGGAGGTGTAGATGAGATTTCCCGTTGTCGAGTACCCGATCGCAAAGGATCCGTCTGCCGAACACGCCACACTTGTCCATAGGGTTCCTCCGTCTCCTATGTACCACGTAGACCCTGCATCCACTGACACATACATCGTTGTGGGTCCACCCAAATAGTCATACCCTGCAGCGTAGACTATTTGTCCGTCTGGAGTCTCAGCAACAACGTTCATGTTGTTGATGAATCCTGTTGGTTGAGCAGGGGTTCCTGTCATCGCCAGTGTTCCTCCAGACAGAGTTCCCGTATATAAGGCAGTAATTGTTGAACAATACACAAGTCCAGAATCGTTAACAGTTGCGGGATTCCAAGCTTCTACTGGTGTTCCGAGTATCCATACTCCGGAGGCATAGCTAGGAGAGTACGTAATGGACTGAGGACCGTAGAGAGCAGCTCCGCAAATATCAATGTAGGTATCTCCCAGCTTTCCAATATTGGACGTAGGAGCACCTACGCCCGTCAGAATAGATACACCTGTTGCACCGATCTCTCCTGAAATACCGTTTGTTCCCGCCGGACCAGTTGCTCCCGCTGGACCTCCAACACCTGTGGCTCCCACTCCACCCACAATATTTGTGATAAACGGCCAGTTTGTACCGTTCGTATCTACTGTTCCGTTTGACTCACCGACCATGAATGTTGATCCATCGGGTGATATACCAGACGACAACCACTGCCCAATACCCGAATCTTCTTGCGGTGTCCATGTAACGCCAGAGTCACGGCTTACATAAATGTAGCCGCTCAGAGATGTGGCTACAAGGATGGAACCGTTAGACGAAGAGGCTACAGACGTCCACGTCTCCGCTGAAAGAGATGTAAGAAACCATGATGCACCTGAATTTGGACTTATATACACTCGTCCAACTCCATCCTGTGACGCAATTGCGTTGACTCCATCCGCTGAACACGCGACCGAATTCCATCCTCCACCCGTCAGATTCTCTGTTCCATCCACCTGCGTCCAATCAACACCTGCGTTGGACGACACATATATCCACCCTGCATTTCCAAGATTGTTCCTGGTCTGGACTGCATACAGTGTCTGACCGTTCGACGATGATGCAACACCTCCCCAAGTTCCGGTAGGACTTCCAGCGTAGGCAGCCCAATTTGAACCGTAGTCAGCTGAACTGTAGAGAACACCAGCAGTTCCGTCTGGGTGATTGATCTCCGATGCAACTGCGACAGATCCGTCGTATGAGCAAGCAATGGAGGACCAAAAACCATATGAATCAGCATTTGATGAATACGACCAACCGGTCTCAGCATTTGAGATAGCGATGTTCTGACCACCAGTAGAATTTGAGGCAGCAACTGCATACGCATACTGCCCATCTACCGAGGATGCAACACTTGTCCAATACGCAGGGGCAATCTGCTGAGCAGTAAACACCCAATTTCCATCCAAAAACTGACCGTTAAAGATCTGACCTGGACCTCCATCTGCCGTATTTTGAGCAACGTACGTTGTGGTTGAAATACTGCTCAGAGCTGCAATTGTTGACCAAACTCCTATAAAGGGGCACACGGGTGTCCACTGGTACTGTCCGTCCATGTTGGAATTGTACACGATCGTAAGCGATTTTGGACCGTACAGCTCATTGTTTGCAGTATCAAAGAAGGTATCTCCATAATTTCCGATAGTGATGTTTGGAAGATATGGTGCACTCAAGAACGACTGACCCGTATTGCCCACTGGACCCGTTGGGCCTGTTGGACCAGATAATCCCTGGTCTCCCTGACTACCTTGGCCGCCATTTGAACCTGATGGACCTGTAGCTCCAATTAAGTTCGTAGATGGGACCAGACCTCCTAGAACAGTCACTTCAAACCAAGGGTAATTGGAGAGTCCCGTATACGCTGAATTTGTTCCCAGAGATGTGATCTGCTCGCCGTTGAAGGTTGATATGTATTCAATCTTGAGACATGCCTGCATAATGTTGGATGGACTTACGAATGCTTCGGCAATACCGTTCTCTGCTAACTGTGCCGATCCAAGTGGAGTTGGGGTCGTGGTTACATCATACCATCGAAAGGATGCATATGCGGTCCCGATGGATGTCCAGAGAGGCACAGAGCCCACCAACGAATACGTCCGCGAAGGACTGAGTGTTAAAACACTTGTTGATGCATCAAACACAATATCGTCTCCAAACGATGTCGTTATCTGATTGAAGCCAATCACGTCTCCCACTGTCGCAACGTACGTATTGGATGTCTGAGGAGACTCCGACGTCATATCTCCACGAGCATAACTCGCGATCGCTCCAATTCCCTGCTGACCCTGAATACCCTGGATACCGCGATACGAAACTCCGACATACGGCAGCGGGCGACGAGATGCGATGCCTGAACCTAACAATGAAAATCCGGAGGTATTGATAACCGACCACGTAACTGCATCAGCACTGTACGCAATCGTTCCCTGCGTCAAGCTTCCTGACGGGGTGAGATTGAGACCCGTCATTGACCAGTATGTTCCGTTCCACGCAATAGAGTTGATTCCGGCAGATCCAATCTGGGCATCCGAGTTTGACCATGATTGACCGTCAATGCTTTCATATAGAAGATTGTCTGCACCCGCAAACAACCAGTAAAGACCGTTCCAAGCTAAGGCCTGCGTATAAATATCACTAGCTCCACTCACCTGGTTGGCGGGAATAATTTGAGGGGTTCCTAAGATGGCAGTCGCATTGGACCAATCAATACCATCCTGGCTCCACACAAGAGATTGCGAATATACTCCTCCAGATACATTGACGCCCGCTGCAACCCATACATTACCATTGTACGCCACTCCATTTCCTGAGTAACTGAAAGTCTCGCCGGTTACATTCGGAGAAAACGATTGACCGTTATCGTCACTGTAGATGATACGACGATCGCCTTGTCCCACAGCTACAAACCGCTTTCCGTCGGAGGCAATAGCATTTCCCTGACCCACGTTGGAAAACTGTGATGCTTCTGATGCCAGTGTCCACGTCTGAGCATCCTGACTGTAATAAATCGTGCGTCCACCACGATCAAATGTTAGAGCAACCCAAGATGTACCGTTCCATCCAAGGGCTTGGATATTTCCGTTCACTTCAGGAGGCGTCAGAGGAGACGACCATGTGTGTCCATCCGTACTTACTAGAAGCGACGAACCACCCGCAACCCACACAGCTCCGTTCCAGGCAACACACGTACCGGTCGCAAGCGTATTCGAGTTTGCAGGGTACCAATTCGCACCATCTACGCTCCACTGTATAGTGTTGCCTGATGCGTCCAATCCCACAGCTACGAGATAGTTCTCGGTTACATCATCGTTCGCAAAGGCGGTATGTCCAGTAATGTTGTTAATCCCAACAAAGTTACCGTTTGCATCAACTCCGAAGGGTGTTCCGCCAATGTACACCGTGTTCCTTCCAAAATAAGCTTCCTTAAAAGGAAATTCAGGGCTTCCGAGGTTAAACACATTGCTTTGGTTGGGAACAAGGTGGGTGGTTACCATACCCGCAGGTTGGGTTGGTCCAGATGGTGGGGGAGGCGTCACCGTGCGAACTGGAGTCCGCAAGGTCAAGCCCGATGCCCTGAGAAGAGACGACATCGTTCGTATTATAGAATGATCATACAAAAAGCGAAAACACCTTACGTAGTTCCAATGACTGGTTCACGGACATCATAAGCAGGGTTCTGCACGGTCTCGGGAACTCCCGACATCACACGAAGCATTCCGAACGGTCCGTTGGACGGGTCAGTAGTCTTCACCGATGGACGAATACTCTTCGGCAGAATTCCGATCGGGCTGGACTCGTGGAGCAAGCCGTCCACCAGAATCGTGAACACAGCCGTCAAAATCAGGGAGACCACGATATCACGGGTGCCGACAAAAGCAATCGCAAAGATCAGAACCTGGCGAAGAATAGAGTTTGTGAGAAACTCCTTCTGTGTCTCCGACAGATCAATCGTGATAAACTTGCTCCCAATATTCAGAAAAATCATCATTAACCCAACAAAGAGTTTGTTGCCGTTAATGGATTCCAGTAACATGTTCTTTCTCTATATTATTCATTCACAAGAAGAGATTAGAAAGGGGCGGCATCGCGGAGAGTAAACTTCTCGCTGCCCGAACCGCCCTCCGACGACACGACCTTGTCCGCTCCTGCCTCAGGCTCCTTCATACTCGCACCCTTCTTCTCCGACTTCTTCTCCGACTTAGAACCGGTGGGAAGCGGGGCGGGAGGGGGAGGAATATCCTTGCCTGCCGTCTTCATGATAGACTGCAGGGCATCCTTCGCATCCGAGACTGTTGCCGAGTCAAGTCCCGACTTCTTTATGGCATCGGGGATCTTCTCATTCTCATCCTTGTACTCGCGAGCAGGAATGGAGAGAACGACCGCCAGGGCCGCCAGAACCGCAACCAGCAGGGAGACTGACGAGCCGAGGTACACGACTCCCGCCAGAGCCGCGAGCTGAGCAACGGGGGACGCCAGGAGAGAGGAGATTACACGGGGAGCAGGGCGAGTCGCAAACACGATGTACAGCACTAGGATACCCGAAACAATGAACTGAGCAGTCTTGGGCATCGTGGTATTATTACTTTATCGCTGATTTTTTCTACCCGTAGTTTCACAATGGCGTCCTACGCATCCTTAGACGAAGCGTTCGGCGGATCGTATGGAAAAAAGGGACAAATCAAGCAGGAGGATAAAATCTACAATTCTCCGACTCGCCGCACCGAGAGTGCTCTTCAGCAGCATTCGAAGGTCATTGGTGAACTCACGAAAACCCTACCCATTGCGTCTCGCGAGTCCGATGAGACCGATAATTACGCCCCCGCCATGATCGGCGGAGGACGATCAGGAACAAATCAGATTGAGCCATTCAGTGTTCGCGATTACAAGGGTCCTCTTATCCCTGGAACCCCCGGATTCGCTTACGCCCCGCCCGAACCAACATCCGACCGCCGCGACGGATACGATACCCGCGTGGAAAAACTACTTCGTCGCATGGAGCGCGACAGTTCTGGGGGCGAAACATCTACGCACGATCTCCTACTTTACATTTTTACAGGTGTGTTCATGCTCTTTGTCCTGGACACCTTTGTCCACATCGGCAAGCGATCGAAGTAGATTCTTACTGATCGCCCGCCGTCCAATGCTGGACATCATACGGCCAGTTGTAGAGAACACTCTCTACAACTTGCAAGAGGTTGTTGAACGTCTCCTGGCTCTCCGCCAGAACATCTGCGCGCGAGACCATCACAACAGGATAGCACGGAGCATCAAGCTGGACGAAGTGGAACTTCTCATCATCCACCTTCAGCAGGGTGAAGACGTTCTGGAAATACTCCAGAACACTGCTACGATCAGAGAGGAACAGCGTAGAGTTCGATGCCGAGAACGCAGACTTGTGATTGATACGCCAGTCGTTGTGCGTACCCTTGCTGATGGTAAAGATCTCATCCTTCAGGGAGTTGGCGTTATCGCGGATCACACGGAGCTGGATGTTGACGGGCATTCTGTCTTACTTGTTTGGGTATGCTTCTTCCTAAATCTAAAAACGGCCGATCCGTTTTACCTTTTTGTGGTTGTAGTCTAGAGTTTACTGACCGAAATAGGCCAGAATCATCAGGAAGAATTTCAGGAAGTCGCGGCACTTCGTGGAGTTCGTCGCACGAATATACTCGCCGAACTCCTCGATATGTGCACAGTCTTCGTCAAACTTGATCGAGTCTAAGATTTCGTCCACCCGTTGGCGAAACACGGAATCATAGACGTCCAGATGGTCGTAATCAATAAACTTGTCTGCGAGAATCTCGGTAAAGGTCTTGAGTTCAGCAAGACGCTTCTCTGGCGGGGGCAGTGGCGGGAACTTGGAGGAGTTAGGGTTTGTCTTCGCCCTGCGCGGCATGGTGGATACAGTTAGATGGTTGAAGGAGGAGAGAAGAGAGTTCATGTTGGTTTCGTTTTGTGGGGTTTGGAGGCTCTTCCCTTTCTAGCCCCTTCACCGATCCGTTTTTGTTCTTACCTTACGCCAGCATGCTCACGACCCAGACCGTAGCCGCCGCCGATCCCTGCGCTGATAGGTAGGTCAGAGCATCCGCCGATGGAATCTTGCCCGACAGCCACGACCACAGAGTAATTGCAGGATTGAAATGGGCCGCCGACATTTTTCCAATGACGCCAATCGCCAAAGCAAGTGCTGCTATAAAGTAGAGGGGGTGAGCCGTGAACGCCACAACGGAAATAATTAGGAGAGTTCCCAAATACTCTGCTGCGAATCCATACATCTCAGTTCTATTTGTATAAAACGAATGAAGTTTTTGTAGCGGTTAGAAACAGCAGCATTCTCTTCCATGGCCACACTCACTTTAACCCGCAACGGATACAAAGTCCCTAAATCCACGATTGAAAACCTTGATGCCCTGCGGAAAGAACTTACTGTGAAACCTTACGTCCCCTCCGTCTTCGTGAACCCCAGGTATGTGAAGAAGTATCCTGTTTACCACGAGACCGAGAACTTCATTTACGTTCCCAAACAATTCGGGATCAAACGATGGGGCGAACCCACTCCTGAAATTACGTGCACATCTTCCCCCGACCGCTGGACCTTCGCAGGGTCTATCCGCCCTGCCCAAGTAGAGGTGGTGGACGCTTACCTCAAACCTGACCCCCATGACGGAATGATTTGTCTCCAAACTGGCGGCGGGAAAACTGTGTGTGCTCTCTACATTGCTTCCCAACTGAAAGTCAAAACCCTCATTATTGTACATAACACGTTTCTCAAAGATCAGTGGGAAGATCGTATAAAGGCATTTCTTCCATCCGCTACCATCGGCCATCTCCAGGGTGAAACTATTGATGTGGACAAAGATATTGTGATTGCGATGATTCAGTCCATTTCTATGAAAGATTATCCAAAGGAAACCTTTAAGGGATTCGGTCTCACAGTAATTGACGAATGCCACCACATTGCCTCCGAAGTATTTGTCCAAGCCTTCCAGAAAATCACGTCCAAACATATGTTGGGTTTATCTGCGACCCCTGACCGCAAGGATGGATTGATGTACGTCATTGAATGGTTTCTCGGCCCTATTCTCTACCGCTCTGAATCGGGCGATAAAGTGGACGATCTCGTGCGTGTAGAATTCTACAAGCACGAACCCCCTGATCTGGAATTCAACCGCATTCTCCTCAACAATCAGGGTGTGATGAACGTTGCAGGAATGGTGAATAAATTAGCGGAGTTCAAACCTCGTACTGAATTAGTCATCAAAATCCTCAAAGATATTCTGGAAAGCGAACCCGATCGCCAAATCCTGGTTCTCTCCGACCGTGTTCAGCACTGCAAGGATTTGATGGCTCTCTTAGACCCCGCCGTCGCCGCTATTCTTGCTCAGAATGTAGCATCGTCCAAGCGCACCGAGTTCTGTGCGTCCAAGAAAATCTTGATAGCTACCTATTCCATGTGCAAAGAAGGCTTTGACGTCGCGTCGTTGAACACACTGGTGATGGCCACCCCTCGTCCAGACATTGACCAAATTGTGGGACGGATTCTACGCACTGAAAAATCCAAGAGAACGGTTCATCCGCTCATCGTGGACATTGTGGATTCCACATTCCGCCGTCAGTTCCAAGCTCGTTTAAAACTTTATAAGGACCGAAACTATGTGGTAGAAGAAATGGAAGTGTAAGTCTAAGTCTAAGTATAATATAATGCCCGCCCACGATCGCCCGAAACGCCAGAGTGTGAAATCCATGACCAAGACCGAAAAGGCAGAGGCGGATGCGGCTCGTAATAAGGAGGCAGAGAAAGCTCGTCGCGCTGCAACCACTGCTGCTGCGACCAAGAAGCGTGCCGTCAAGGTCACAGTAGACGATATTTCTGATCGTTTTTCCAGGATGCACATCGCGGGTCGTCGTACCCGCCGTCGGCATCATCGGACTACACGCCGAAAGGCCCGTGGATCTCGTGTCCCTGTAGCGTAATCTCCCTGTACTCGCGACTTCCAGTACTCAAGAAATGCCTCAGATTTTTGCTCCAATCAACAAGTTCATACTTTCGGTTCACTAGAAGATCAACACCGTAAGGGTGGGTAATACGATCAGAAACAGCGAACTCAATATGGTCGTCGAGTGACCAACCATATTGACTTACAGACCAACGCAGAGTTTTCGTGATATTGAACCCTGCATCCTGTCCTGCTGGAACAATCTTTTTATGCGTGTGATTGATCAAAAACTCGCTCATTAAGTTATTTGGATGGATACACCCACACAGTTAAAATCATTGCGAGTAAGAGCAGTGAACTGAAATATCCTTGAAACATATACCTGTTCTCACGATTGATCTCTAATCTGAACATGTTTAGAAACGGGTCTATGATGGTCACATTCTGACCATGATAATACCGTTCTAGCCGTGTGAAAGGACACCCGTAGCCAGATACATGAAAAAATGCGATAGGAATGAAGACTGCAATCAGGAGCGGACGGAGGTTCGGGCGACTTGCAAACATTGCAACGAACAAAACTAGAACAAATTGATGGAGACCATAAAGAACCCAGCCAAGGTTCATGACTTACTTACTTCTTACTTCTTCTCAAGAAGAGAACGGCTGCAAAGAATGTAGATGAACAGAGAGTTGACTACCGGAATGGCGAAGGCGAGCAGGCTGCGGACCAGTAGCATCCATCCCTTCTTACCACGCGTCGACAGGATCAGGACGACATCCGATACCACCACAAATCCAGCTAGTAGAGCAATGAGACCGAACATAATGTAGAAGTAGCGGCACACCGTCGCACTTGTGATCTGCTTCATCCAATCGGGCTCGGACACAGGGAGGACCTCCATCTCTTATTTATTACTAGGTTCTCAAATATCTTCGTCATAGTTGTAGGCTGCCTGCTCCACGAACTCTTCGGCATCACCGACACGAGCCCGCATATCCCCGTAATCGCCGTAATCGTATCCTACCTCTACATCCCCATTCTGCGGAATCTCTCCCTGCGGCCCCACATCCCGCTCATCGTTCAATCCTTCTTCCGGTACATCTCGCGGATTTTCCCTTTCTCCAGGAGCAACCAACGGATTGTCTGGCTCGGGCACCTCCGTCTCTGCCTGGATCTCCCTCACGAACCCATCACGATCCTCTTTTGTAATGAGGTAAGGGGCAAGACCTAGATCACGAAGAGTATTGGTGATCTCACGCTGGGTGTCGGTCATATTACGCATACGTGACTTGAAGACTTCACGTTCCCGAGTAGTATACCGATCTACCGCACTCCTGGTCTCTGCCGCTGACGACAACAACGATTTCAGAGACGAGTCAGTTTTCAGAACGCTTTGGAATTGCGTAAGTACAGCCTCGTTCTCTGCGACTTTAGTTCCTAATTCAAGAATGAATCCCTTATAAATATCTCGTCGCAGGGACGGATCTCCCACAACCTGTTCCACCGCTGTTCGTGATGCATCAATATATGTTCGCAACGCCCTACTAGAAATCGTTTCCTCCGCAAGTATCCCGTAGATTCGCAGGAGAAACGCTTGGAGAACTCCTGGACGTGTTTCTTCAGCCAAAATACGTTTCAGAGTCTCAATCGGTTTCAGTTTCAACCGACGACGAATATCCTCAGGCGTTACCGCACCCGCTGAAGCAGGAGGAGTGGGAGGAACAATTTTTCTAGATTTATTGGATGGACGAAGCGGTTGCACGATCTCCAATGATTCCTGGGTATACGAAAAGCGTGTCGACGGAATCAGCCACGGAGTTCCAACCTTGCACGTGTACCGCGTTTCCGCCTCTGTGTTCAACCGGTCTCCTGGAGCCAAAAACGTAATATCTCGCGTCATATGAACCATCGGCGGATCAAACGCCTGACGCTGGACTGTTCCCGTACCCGTACCCGTACCCACCGCAACTGCTTGCACGCTTTCCTTAGCAATCTGCAACTCTTTGGAGAACCGCGGGGCAAACTGTTTCTGCAAACTGGACAAAATTACCCGCCTTGTTCCCTTACGATCATTCAGCAGGGTCCGCAGGAAAATTACCGAAGATCCCTTGAATGTTCCCGGATAACTCTCAAATGTTTGCGTGAGTGCGTTCATCAGAGAATCTACGAGCGGCGAATCATTTATATCATCAGTATCTCGCGGGAATCCACGCAGGAGCAAAGGCTTGGATCCAAACGATCGTCGTGGAATCAGTTGCGGTCGGTGGATCTGCAGAAGCACAATAATCGCATTGAACCCAAATAACGAGAGAGCCATGTCCACGTCTCCCTGCTGCTTAGAACTTAGTTTCTTTCCGGTAATGCGTGCTTGGACTTTTGCCGATTCGCTACGCACGTAATCTAAGAGGGGTTTCAACTGATCTTCGGACGGTAGGACCTGGATAAGTGAGATCAGTAAGTACATCAAATCTTCGGCTGGATGATTGCTTTTGAACACTGTTTGCATCTGCTTGAGTTCCTCCGCGAATCCAATGTGTACATGCTCTCCCGCTTTCCCCGTGTCTAGTTTTCCAATACGTTTCATCACCCGCCCCTCCTCATCAAACTGATCCTGATCCTCAAAAATCGCGGAAATGCGTTCTCCAGAGTACCGGCACACATAGTACCCCGACTCCTTCTCACACCACGTTTTCAAAAACTCCCGTGGCGTTTTAGCGTACGTCCCTTTCAGAATCTCCAATTCATGCTCGCACACTAGGAACACCGACGTCTCGGGGTCCAGATACACATGATCTTTTAAAGGTGCATCACGAATCAGGGCCTGGATTTCGTACAATTTATCTTCGTCCGCCTTCATCTCATCCTGCAGAATAGATACAATCATGATTCGCGTCTCATTTTCCATAGAGGCCGGAGTCGCCGCCAGATTTTTCGTAAAGAGTTCTGTGCGGTACTCCCTATGCTTTTCCAGTAAATCTAGGTGCTCCTTCAGAATCCGATCATGGGTCCCGGGAGTCCACGGAAGACGGCCGTGATACGGTGCATCTTCCCGCTCCTTATGCACAAATTGTAGCGGGACACATCCGTATCCTACTAAGTACTCTACCGTGACTTTCTTGGTAGGGCACGTGAGACCCGAATGCCCCACCGCTCCGCATGATGCACATTTGGGAGCACGGTAAATACCCCTCGTCTGGAAATCCGAGAACCCCGTGATTTCCGGTGGTAAGCAGTCTTCCGGCGTTCCTTCAATCGGTCCACTCTCCGGAAGCACCACAGGCGGCGGAATCGCGTTCACTCCTACATCTCCCGCCTGCGAAAGCAGCATTAGAGAGACTAGAGACCCACCGTCCGACTGAACACTCAACCATTTGCGTGACGAGAGAGATGAGTACCATTTTGTCTTGTAGGCATCTAGGAGCGTTTTGGAGGGTGAATCTTCCTCTTTGGTCTGGAAGGATAATTCCTGGGGAGGCGGAGATTCGTCCACTACAGCCACAGGCGGGAACTTTCGTGTCCACAGAGCATTTGGGACATCACGGAGATTGATATCGTAGATTTTCATATATTTGAGACCTTCAGTATACGGATCATTGGTTTCCGGAACCGCATGGTCAAAAATCGCTTCCATTGTCGGCAGGAGTTCCGGCAGGGGTTCTGTGGACTCCAGTTTCACGGGATCAGGGTGCACGGACAAAAAGGGGTGATCTGTTAGAGGATTCGGAGGCGTTAGAGGAGGATTGTCCACAATGTAGTGTGTGAATCGGGCAGTATCCCCAGTATCTTCCCTGAATACCCGCGAAATCGTGTACGTCCCGTCCTCCCTGTGGTTTGTGCGGGTGTACGGGAACCTGTCTAAAACATACCGGTCCTCAATTTCCGACTTTCCGTTCACAAACACTGGAACTCCGTCTCCACCCTCAAAGTACACCGCCGATTTCGGTAAGGCGTCTAGTAGCAAGAGGTAGTAATTCGGAGCCATACCCGCCCCATCTTCGTACAATGGAGCCCATCGTTGAAACCAGTTGTAATCCGCTACCTGCGGTTCCCCCGTATGTCCGTAATGCACCCACGGCAGGGTAACAGGTCTCACATACTCTGTCTGAGCAAACCCTTCTGTAGTCTCCTTGACGGCACGTTTGTACAACTTTGTAAAGGAATCTACCTCGTACTCGGCTTTGCGTATCACGGCCTTCGCGATTCGTCCCTGCGTCGGCAGCAGCTTTTCTACAAAATCCGACGCCTGTTCCTCATACGTGAAAAAGCGAATGGCTTCCGGTCGCTGAACATCTTCTTTGAATTCAAATTCTTCCAGGACCTGGAAATCGTTTGCAGGGTCAAAGACCAGTTCGGCAGCTGATGCGGCAGACATGCCCTTCTTCTTACTTACTTCTCCACACTAGAAATTGTACTATCGCACAGACCGTGAATCGCCGTACCCACCATCTCTAGAATAGATTCCGGGGTCCGCGTTGTCGCAAACCGAAACACCATTTCGGGTCGCAGGGGGTGCGGGACATCGTAGCTGACGAAGGAACACAAGTCCGACTCGTACGCTACAATCTGAGCCAAGGCTCCCAAGGTATGACCCTCCGTCACCGAGACCACGCGATAGACATTAGGTTCGGTCTCCCGAATCACCGACTCCTTCCCTGCCTTCACCCACGCCGTTGTCCTCACCTTCAGCTGCTCCAGAGCCTGCTTGAGCAACTCTTTTGCCGGAATCACACCCAGACTCTCAATCTGCATATCAAACCAGTTCGGACGACCCTTCTCGTTCTTGTGCATGATGCGCTGCTTATGAAACACCTCGAACGTTTGCTTGTCCGTGTGCTCCTCCCTCATGAGATCCGCCTTCACTTGGTCTACATGTGCACCGTAGGTGGCCACACATACTTGCGACGACTTGGGATTTACTGTGAGCCTTGCCGTCAGATGAACCGTCTCGCCCTTCTTCAGTTTCATGAAGTACATCGGCGTCTTGAGATCGCGGTCCTTCATCAAGATATCCGCCCGGGCCCCAGACACCACAAAGTCGTTGGTGGTCACATGCTGCGTGTCCTCTACCACAGGGTACCGCAGAGTAATACGAGCATTACGAATCACGTCCTCGTCTGTCGGACGAACAGCAACCGGCAGCATCTCTGTGCGGTGCCTCACCAGTTCGTGAGGCATCAGACTTGTGTTCTCCAGAACTTGGACGTCCGAGATTTCCACGGTGGGGGTTTCGTTGAGGAGGATACGACGGATAGCGTTCACAAACTGCGGGGGAACATCACGAATCTCAAACTTGAACCCGAAACCACCGAGAGTCGTAGACTTTGCCGGGATCATGGTTGCTGTTGCTGCTGTGCTTGCCATCCCTCTGTCTCGTTATTGAACTATTCGTTTTTATCTACTTGAAATTTAATGTCCACGAACGCCTACGTTCCCATCCTCTTTTACAGTGGCCAGAACTGTGCGAACTCCAAGGAGGTTGTGGGAACAATTCAGGCATTGAACAAAGCTTCGCTATTCCGGTTCGTCGATGTTCTCACCACGCCCCGGCAGTACCTCCCTCCCGATCTTCGGAGCGTCCCCACCCTTCTCTTTCCCCAGACCAAACAGATGGTGGTAGGAAAGACCAATATCTTTGCCCACCTGTCGAAACCGGTAGAGAGCCGCCGTGAGATACCTACCCCCCGCGCCCCTGCGACCCAGCCCGCCGAACCCCTGTTCTGGTCCTTCAATGAATCTAGTATGTCCAGCGGTTTCTCAAGCTTTGATGGAACAACCAAGGTTGCCGAAGATCAGTTGCGGTACTCCTATCTTGACGGAGAAATCAAGACGTCGGGGCAGGAAGTGATTAATCCTACGGGAACAGTGGATGGTGAAGGCGGAAGCAAGACGGGCCGTAACAATGATGTAACATCGCGGATGGAAAGTATGCAGTCTATGCGCGATGCCGAATTCAAGGCTACGGCGCGGCAGTAAATTGCCCCTTCTTTTCCCGGCGCGGCAGTAAATTGCCCCTTCTTTTCCCGGCGCGGCAGTAATTTACAGATTCGTCGTTCTATACATATAATATGTCGTCCACGATCTATCTCAAAAGCTTTTTCCACCAGCTCTCCGATGTGGTGGGTGAGCTGGCGGACATGTTTCCTGACGACCCTGATTTTGGAGTGTTTAAGACCTATATTTCCCTTCTCCAACGCACAAATCCCACCATGGTCATCGACACGTTTCATGAACATGTTGGTCTCAAGTTTGAGAACGAAATCAATGCAAAAAACGAGGACTTCGTTCTCAACTACACTGCTACCGAGTACGGATCGGATGGTATGGACATTGTATCAAAAATCAAGTCGTACTGGTCTGTTCTCTCGGCAGAAACGAAGTCGGCAATTTGGCAGTACATCTATATTCTCAAGGAGCTGGCGAAGAAGTATAAGGCGACATGAACGCCGTATCCAGCCGCCAGTTCGGATTTGATTCAGGGAGTATGAGCGGAGGAGGACTGTCTGATCGGTTCTCAATATGCGAGAGCCGCATCTCCAGATTGTCAATACGCTGGTTCAGTCGCAGATTCTCAGCTACCACCACCTCATAACTCTCATCCAAATCAATGAACGCCTGTTCTACCGTCTTCATGCGAGGAATGAGATGATTGATATAATACTCCGACCTCTCAATATCTTCGCGAAGTCTTAGAAGTGTGCGTGCAGCCGTATCCTCTTCCGTATCTACATCAACTTCATCCTGCTGCCCATCCATCTCCTCCTTCTCTGCCTTCATTTGCTGCACATACTGATTTCGGCGCTCCTTCTGGTTCTCAAAGTCCAGAAACCGCTGGAGCCGATCCTCCCTCTGTTGAAGAGTTCCGTGCGTGCGAGATCCGCGGGCGATCAGCTCCTCATCAATTCGTGCAGGGGTGAGATTGTATACGTTCAACATCTTCTGGCTTCCTTTGTATGAGACCTATACACCCTATCCAACCACGATCCGTTTTATCTAAAACGAATCGTGATTGTTTGTTGAGACTGTACACTAAAAATGTCTTCGCCTCTCTACCTCGTGTTCACCCTCGCCGACGGCGATATCCTTAATTGCCGCCTAGCCACGTATGATAGGCAGATAGCCGAGTACGAATGTTGTTTGGCGATGCGGGCTAATTCTGATCGCTGGATCCGAATTGTGGAAAAGAAGGAGTGCACGATTCCCGCGGGACAGACTGTTTGGGTCGCAGTCAACGATCCTCGGTCGTTCTCTGAAATTGAGGTTGCCGTGTACGACCACGCATGTTTCGTTCCAGAACATGCAGAGTGGGTAGAGGATTTGGAGGTGATGTAGAACTCATCAACCGGGAACGACGTAAAATAATATAATTGAAATCACTGCCTGACCGCCGCCACCTTGAGTTCCGAAATTCATGTTAATATTGGGGTTAGCAATTCCATTAGCCCCCGTCTGCCCGATCGCAGAGTTGCCGGTTGCACCGGTGCCGCCATTGCCTCCGAAGCCGTCGCCGCCGCCGCCACCACCACCTCCAGTGGTACCACTGCCAGCCTTTCCCACACGACCTGCGCCCGTGGGCGCGCCGCCTTGTCCTCCTCCTCCTCCTCCTCCGCCGCCAGCCGCCACCGTTGCCCCCGTTGAGCCAGCGCCGCCGCCGCCGCCGCCGCCAGTAACAGTAACACCTGCTAGGCCTGTCGTCAAATTTAATTCAAATTTACTCACACTTCCTCCACCTCCTCCACCGCCAGCGCTGTCGTTGCCGGCACTTCCCCCCACTCCGCCACCACCGCCTTGCACCGTAGAGAAGCCGCCGGCGCCGCCTTGGCCGTTGCCACCGAGGCCAACGGCCCTGCTACCGTTACCCCCATTTGCACCTCTTCTGCAGAAAGCAGTAATATTAGTTGTTATACTGCGATATCCGATAATAGTATAAGATCCACCGCTACCGCCGACGCCGCCGTCTACGCCGCCGCCGATGGTGCTGGTGCCGGATCCCCCATTTCCACCATTTCCGCCACTTACAAGTGCATTCAAGTACGTTTTTGCACCGGTAGGGACGTTAATAGTAAACTGTGACCCTGCTGTATTAGCATTTGCGCTATAATCATTGGAACCGTACGTAAATTTCACTGGTGCACTTGCTATACCGAATCCCGTAGTTGAACTCACACTAATGTAGTAATTTTTAGCACCCGCCGCACCAAGGTTTACAGTAAAGCTTGATTGCGATGTAGTACTTGCTTCTATTTTCGTCCCTACAACGGTATGTCCGCTCGGAAGCGAACTTGCAGGAGCTGTAAGTATGTTGTTTCCGTCATAACTAACAAGTGCATACGTCCGGGACCCTGATCCTCCAGGCTTGAATGTAATAACAATTGTATTGGACGTTGCGAGTGCAGAGTCGTTTGTACCCTGTGCTGATCCATAAAATACATCCGTTGCTACAGGTGCTACTGAAAAGTTGTACGATGAAGGTGTACCCAATATACCGTTCAAATAAGACGCTGCACTCAGAGTATATGTTATTGATCCTCCTAATATTGCGTTTCCGGCATTAATAACTGTAATTGATGATCCGGTATCGATAGTGCTATTCAGGGTTGTATTTGATGTAAACCATACAAACGTTTGTCCAACCGCATTAGCAATGGTGGATACTACACCATTTGGAGTTGCACCTCCATTAAAACTACTGAATGATGGAATCACATTTGCTGTTGGTCTCGTAAGACTTACAGTGACGTTACATGATCCGACCGTGAAACCGTAAGATAAATTCTTGCGGCCTCCCGAGAACGCCCACTGGATCGCCGTTGTCCCCTGACCACTGCTTGAATTCAGAGTTAGAGCTGAGCATGCCGTGATTGTCCAAGTATTAGCCAGACTAGAGACTGCGCTTATGGTGATACTGTCCGTTCCCGTGAGTGCCCTGTCTTCCGAGCATCCAAAGTACACTCCAGTAATCGCAGTGATCTGGGGAAGTTCAACCTGCGCCGATGAAATATCTGTTGCATTGGAGTTGGAGTATCCGGAATATGCGACTGTAATTCCTCCTGCATTTATGGTGTACGTTGATCCATGCGTAGTTCCCGTGTATACGACTGACGTGGATGAAACTGTCCCTGCAGACCCCACCACCGTTATTGATCCAGACGGTGATCCTGATATGGGCGAAGGAACTGTCCAGGTCACATTGCCCGATCCCTGGGTGCATCCTGCCGCCACTAGGAAAAGCGTGAGCGTCCCGTTTTTGTTGTCCACGAATCGTGTTGCCGTTGAACCCACCGTCACTGTGGGGTTCGGTGTAGCGTACGATACTGCACTTCCTAAGGAAACCGTATAGCCCAGGTAATTCACCGACACCGAGTTTGCCGGGAAAGTGGCCGTTACCCCGGCAGGAACGTCTCTGTACGATACGTCCACAATTCCAGAACCGGTTGAGGGAGCGTATGATGAAAAAGTTCCGCCATTCGTGAGTCCAGTAGAGAAGTTCCAGGAGATGGTTGAGGATAGGGTGAGCGAAGTACTCAGAGTACGCGGGGGGCCCGCATTCGTCAACTCCGGGGAAAAGAAGGTCGCACTCAGTGTCCTTGGATTCACTATGATAATCTGTGCCGGGTTCTGAGACACTGTGAAGGACGGAGTAGTATAGGATGCCGACGATGCCGACGATTGGAACCCGTCTGCGCTCACCGTAATTCCAGTGAACGAATACGTCTGAGCCGCAAGGGCTTTCTTGTACACCGCTATCGTAGACGCTGAGTTGGTCGGAGATGTGGATAGCGATAGTACTGGCTGTCCAGTTCCGTTTCCGGTGACTGATGAGGGAACCGTCCAACTCAGCGTGTAAACCCCCGACCCCCCAATAGACGCCGATAAGTTGAGTGTAAGCGTTCCATCCGTCAAATTGTCCGAGATAGAACATCTGGTGATCGTGGGGTTCGGAAGAGTGAGTTGAGTGGTTTTTGCGGATACATCTATTCCTCCCAATGTTGCTATGAATTTCACGAATCCAGTCCAAGACGAACCTGCAGTTACATCCCGACTTAATGTGAATGATGTAGTATTTGAGGAAGTAGCCGTTGTGGGATATACTGCAATAGATCCGGTGGAAATATTTGCGTACCAGTCTCCCGCCGTATTCGCCGATCCAGACAGGGTTATTGTTCTATTCCCGTTGTCCGTTAGGGTCAACGATGTGATTGAAGGGTTCACTGTGACTAAAGTTGTTGTTGTGGGTGTTCTTGTAGGAATTCCGTAATATGTTGTGCTCACGGTGAATGCATAAGTGACTCCTGCACAAATGTTAAACCTGTGGGAAGGTGTAGGTGTACCTCCTCCGGAAATCGTTACGTTGGACACGACTGTTGCACCGCTTAACTGCCGAATAAAGTAGGTTGTATTTGCCGATGTCGTGGTGATAGATTCCTGGGGATCCCAGAAGCTTGGTTGTAGCCATGTAAGACTGACTGTTTGGAGGAACTGAACCGCAGTCAGATTGACCACTTGTCCCGGGATATACAGGGTTTCGTTGGATGATATAGGTGACGGAAAATACGGGTTCTTTGAGTTAGGAAGATTTGCTCCTACTGCTAGACCATCGATCGTAGCACCTGTATTTAGACCTATTCCGTTGAAACTGGCCTGCGAAATAGTGAACACTGTAATTTGGAACTTGTAGGAGGACCCTGCCGTATGCGTGACGGTTGATACCCAGCTTGGGGAGTTTAGTACTAGCCCCCCTCCTCCTATTTGCACATTCGTAGAATCAAATTCTTGAATATCATAATATGCCGCTTGTGCTACAGGGGCCCAGGAAACTGTAATTATAGTTCCACTGTGGGATGTCTTGATTGAGGCATACGATACATTGAAGGTCGTGGCTGGGTAAGGATTCGGATTCGCATTTATGATTACAGGTGCAGTTCCTGGATTTGTAGTTGGGAAGTCGAAATTATTAAACCATCCGTACGCGGATACCGTATAGTACAATCCTGTACTTACCGTCACATTGTATGACTGGAAAAGAGACTGCGTAGGGTCCGTGTTAATGTTACATGTATAGTAAGGTCCTCTCGGAGTAGTGGTGGTTCCGTATGCGGTTGTTAAGAACCATACCCACGCAGCCGCCAATGGAGGAATCCTTACACTCAAAACCTGTGGATTCGCAGCATCGTCTTGCCTGATAGATATATTTGTCTGGTTGGGAATCGTGAAGTTTTTATTCGAAGTGAATCCATTAATATACGTTGCGGACAAGTTCTGATCATACCCAGGTATAATAGCCGTCAGGGAAATACTTAACTGACCAGCATCCGAATTGTATCCTGTAAATGTTGTGCTTGTTCCCGTGATATACTGAGGGGATATTGCGTTAGGCCATGGTCCATACGGATGTGTAGCGGGAAGTTTCTGCACCAATCCCCATTTCCTGGCAAGGTACCCCTCTACCTGTTGACGCTGACCAGTACTCAGAACACTATCGTATAGCATAACTTCAAACATCGTTCCTGAAAATCCTTCACTTGTACCATCATATCCTCCGATATTGATCTTTCCTGTTCCCGACAATGTAACTGTTGTACTTGAGGTTGCAGTGTTAGTTCCATTCGCATAAATGGATGATCCAGATAGAGTGGTAAACGTATAATCGTAGATAAATGGAGTGTTTTGCGTAACGATTCCTCCGCTAACATTTGCTGGACCACCATATGGTTGAAGCTGTAATACATTGTTATTGATAATTTGCTGAATACCCGGGTTTCCAGATGTCCTAGTCACCGAAATAATGTTTATTTTATTCGTTGTATTGTAGGACACAACAGCGAAACCTGTCTGAGCTGAAATAGAAGAGGAAATAGTTGTAGAGTATGCCTGTGCACCCGCAAATACGAGTCCGTTGGAATAGGTTGCACGCTGACCTCCCGTTGCACTTCCATCCTGTCCCTTTCCTGACTTGTCTTTCCATACCGATACTAGACTACCGTTGGCCGGCTGAATTCCCGTTCCCGACGGATCAGAACCGTCTAGCCATAACTGAAGACCGCAAATACTCGTAGATGTAAACGGAGAAATCACTTGAGCCACATCAACCCTGTAGTTCGGGACAAGTGTTGGTACAGGTATAGTCGCAATAGCCGAAGACCGCCAGTTGAGGAGGAGATCACTTCCCTGATTTGCGACTGTGAATTGACCTGGTGTTGACGGTTTGTACAATGTAAGTGGGTTTACGCCAGACGTTAGAACTGAAGGACCTGGGACCAATTTGTAATAGGGCGTTACCGTGTACTGATATTGTGTTCCGTTGAGGTTGTAAGAATTGTTTAAGATCGTGTAGGAAATGTATCCGTTCGCAGATTCCGTATATTTTGCCGACAGAGTTTGAGTATACTTATCACTTGAAAATCCAGACGGCGAGTATAGGAGATTCGAGTAACTGTAGTTATCGACCACCAAATATTCACATGTCTCCCGTGCATCTCCGGGAAATGTGAGTGTGATGTCTGCACCCACACTTGTCGCCGTCACCGACGGAATGGATGGCTGGTAAATGAAGAGGCTGCTGACTGCAGAACTTGTGCTCGTCACATTGCATACGGATGTTCCGAATAGATTCACACGGAACGTCTGCCCTACTGTCGCCAAGAACGTATCTCCGCTGCTCGCGAACGCCGACTGGTAAAAGATGGTTCCTGGACTCGCTGTATTCACCACAGTAAACGAGTAGTTGTTGTACGTTGTAGAACAAGCGGTCCATGTTACTGTGACTAGCGACCCTGCGTTGCATAGACTGAGCCCACTAGGTGGTAGTGGGATCGCGATCGCAACCGACGCACTTGCCGTCACGCTCGGAATGAACGTCGCTGAAAACGCTGTTACCGAAAGACTGTAGGAACGCCCAAGAGTTCCAACGAAAGTTGTGAATGTCTGCGGAATAAACGCCTGGATATCTGCCTGCTGGTTTGTCGACAGGTCGTAGGCAATAAACGTATACGACGATGCATTCGTAGCTGTTGCCCACGACACTGAAACCAGAGCGTTGTTGTACCCTGCGATAAATGAGGTAGGTGTATTCGGCTGAACCATCGAGTAAGTTCTTCCGGATACCGTGCTGGGAATACCAAAGTATCGTGCCGTCGCCGAGATGCTGTAGTTCTGTCCCGTCCCCGTTGATGATGAAACGGTTAGCGTCGCCGTAGTATCACTCGTGTAACTGATACTCGTCACAGCAGTTGATGATGTAGTGTTGTATGCTGAAAGGGTAACTATGCTTCCAACCGGTGTGACTGTATACTGAGCGAAAATGTTGTTCCCCAGATTCGTGAGAGTAAACGAAGTAATTCTCGGACGAGCATTGGATATCTGTATCGACTGGGCAAGTCCGCTGATTCCATTGTAAATTCCCTGGACGAAGAACGTGTAGGCTACTCCGATAGATCCCGTAAAAGTTACAGTGGACGAGTTTTGACCGATATTGTTTGAGGTAACCGTTGCACCCGTAGACTGGTTAAACGATACTGCACGGTACTGTGCTCCGCTAGCATTCAGAATATCTGGTGTCCACGTCAGAGTCATGGAAACATCCCTGTCGTTCTCACACGTATTTGTCCCCGCCAGATTTGTGACTACAGGCTGGTAGAGGGTTACGGTAGGAGACTGTCTTGGCGAACTTGTGATATTGTTGTTCACGGCCAAAATCGTGAAGGAATAGGTCTGGCCCGCGACTCCTCCTGCGAATTGGTAGGACAGTCTAGTATACAAACTTCTTTCCGGTACAAAGGGATTGCCGGGTGTTACGTAAATTGTATACCCTCCATTTGGTTTTTCGGTCCTTCCATCGTACCCTAGCTGCAGTGCTTCACTCCACGAGAACGTAATAGTTGTTCCTGAATATGTGACGGCCATACTCGTATCGGTGACTGTTGTGGTTTCCAGCTTAAATGATGCATATGAAAGATTCACCGTGCTCACAACTCCAAAACGTGTAGCATAAACACCAAAATTGTACGTGTAACCCTGAATTCCTGCTAGTGGAATTGTGTAGACAGTACTTGGTCCATTGTAGGGAACAGTAAAGTAACTGTTTGGATATTGGTTACCCTGCAGTGCATTGGCTGATTTGTATGCGTCATTGCGTTCATAGATCGTGTAGTAGTTGGGGTTCTCACTTCCTGCTCCCACACAAAGATTGAAGGTAATCCGGTAAAGTCCGTCAAACCCAACTCCTATTATACCCGGTTGAGCAGTGAACACTTCCACAGGTGGTGAACCAGTAACTACTGTACTTGATAAACCATTCACAGTCGCATATATATTAGGAACTATCTTACTGCCAACGTTTCCAGTTATAGGTATATCGGGAGTGGCTCCCGATATATTCGTCCAGTTCGATACTCCTGCTGCAGTTGTTACAGACCCTGGTGGAGAGTTCGCTGAACACAGTGTATCTGTCACAGTTATGGTATAAAACGCAGATGAGGATTGAGCAGTCTCGTTTGACCATGAAACAATCGGATCAATTTGATACTTGTTACCTGGCTGTTGTGGAGCTGCAGGCCTGTCGTTTCCAATGTATGTTAGAATGACGTTGGTTGGGGCGTAGGTGAATACCAGTCCAGAAACGGTGGCGGATACCCCCGAACTTGAGATACCGTTGGCCGACGCTGTGATGATGTAATTGTAGAAAGCGGTTGCATTTTTGGGTAAACTTGTGATTGGTGCATAGACGGTAGAGGATGTTGTGAATCTTCCTGTTTCAATAATCGTTCCGTTTCCAATCTGGCTCAACGTATAAAAGATCGTGTTCTGAGCACTTGCGTCAACGACAGAGGCAGACCACGTCACCACAATGTTCGTACCGCTGTTTGTGACCCTGACGTTTGTTACCGGATTTGTGTTTAGTTTAATAACAACTCCGGAAGTTCGTGATGAATCAAATCCATTGTACACTGCCGTCACTCCAAGTTGATAATTGGTTCCTATCACTCCATCAAACGAAATTGTTGTTGCAGTAGTTGATGAACATATTGTAGTTACACTCGTGAATGGGACATTGTATATATTCTCAACCCTGTACGTTGTTGCACTGTTATTTCCATCCACCTGCGGGTTGGCTGACCAACTTACTGTAACAGTTTTGCCGTTATACGTCGTGGTTGGTTCCCCCGATATCGGATTGGTGTACGTATAGATCATAGACAACGTTGTAAAAGCGCTCTGGATTCCGTTGTACATCGCATACGTCTGGAACTGGTACGATCTGTCGGCCGAAATCGTGAATTGTGCGGATGAGTCCGTGTATGCGATACCAGTTCGTTCGGCCACACTGCCGGACAGTTCCTGAATGTTGTACGTGTACCCTGGCGTCGTAATTGGTGTCCAGGAAATCGTATATCTAGCCGTGGTGGTATTGATTGCCCGATACGACTGCGTAACATTCGTCATCGCCGATGCCGTCAAGTTTACTACATTCGTCTCTGCTGACGGTCCAATGATTCCGTACAACTGTGGACTGACGAGAAACTTGAGACTCTGACCAGTTCCACTTGCCGTAAAACTATAATTTGTCTGGTCAGGGTAAGATCCATAATTTGCGTACTTAGAGGGCTCGGTCACAGTTCCAGAAATACATGTGACCGCAAACGTGTACGCTGAACTAAACGTCAAGTTCGTCCTACTGAAACTAACTGTGATGGCTGTACCAAAATAACTAGCAGCAGGAGCCACCGACAGTGTGACTAGCGTCACACTTGCAGATATAGAAGGAGAGTAGATTAACGAAGAACTCGGGTTGAAGGACGACTGTCCCTGAATCACGAACGTGTTTGTTGTTCCTAATGATACAGTTGTCCGGTATGTTGGTGTTAGGAATCCAATGTTTTCCGATAATGTTACGGTAGATGTTGTTCCAGAAACAGTTGTTTGTGTGACGGTATAGAACGAACCTCCGTCAGATGTTGGGTGCGTCCAAATGAGCGAGATATCAGTACTGTTGTACGTGATCCTTGGATTTAGAGCAGCCAACAGCGATACATTGCATGTCCCAGAATACTGAATTGCACTTGAAAGATTTCCTCCCAGTACTGAACTTATGTATGCATATCCCCTGTACAAAGAACCATACATTACGTTAAAGGTTGAGACTCCTGACGGCAAATCGGCGGAGACACCGTCTTTCTCAACTCCGTACACATAGGATGCACCTGTAGTGGCTGAAGACAGGGTAATCCCAACGATTCCACGGTATGTTGCACCTCGGTCTGAACTTGAAATCGTCACAGACACACCTCGAGGAGAAAATGGGCTCGCACTGATTGTTTTAAACTCCGTTCCAACTGTCGTACCTGCATTCAAGAATGCTGTTGCCGAAAGAGTGTACACTGCTCCACTAGACACAGTGAACACATACACCTGTGGCTGACTTGCGATGATAGACCGCGATGCGACTAGGGTCGGTCCAGCATACACCCTTGTCGTCATTAACGAATTTGAGTTCTGTCCCACGGCAACAAGTGCGGAAATCGTATATGTTCCCCGACTTACACTTGAAGTAATGATGGATGCAGATGTAATTCCCTGAAATGGGTAAGGAAACCCCGCCTCAAATGGTCCAACTGTTACACGCGTGTTGTTCCGTCCAGATCCTTGGTAGGATGTGTAGGATGTGAAAAAGTAATTTGAGTGTGAAATGAGACCTGGGTACGTAAAGACATACGCCGAAGCCGTTGTAGCAGCCGCACTCAGTGTTGCGATTGTTCCGCCTCCAGATATATCCAAAAAGTAGGTATCTACACTTCCAATGATTGTTTTCGATACCGTAATAGTTGCAGTTGTATTTGCTATGCTTACAATTGGTGTTCCTGGGAACCCTGTGAAAATGTATACATCTATATTTCCTGTAGAACCAGCCACACTATTCGCATACGGTGTAACCCTGAGTTGAAGAGTGATTGCGTAAGGAATATTGGTGATCGCTAGGGCAGATTCTAGTCCCGAGGGAGTATACCTCACGCTTATGAGGGAAGGAGGGTAGACGATTCCAAACTGGTCGATGATCTGGTAATATTCAGCGGCCGGAGCACTTACCGTTCCGATAGATGAAACCTGGAAATCCGAGAACATCGCGGGGGGCGTCATCGTGAATGATAAGGAATCAGATCCTGCTGGAACCGGTGAGTAGTACAGAAGTACATTTCCCGTTGTTGCCTGAATTCCAAACCCATTTGAGTACGAAATAAACTGTACAGGATACGAAGCAGATAAGTTTGTTCCAGCATAGACTTCCTGACCAGAGTTTGTGATAGTTAGAGATGTTCCGGAAATCGTAAGAGTATAGGCCGAAAGTGTGACTGCAATGGTCCCTGTTGACGGAGTTGCGATAAACTGGTACAGAGCCGTTGTGAACCCATCATTACTATAGGTTGCCTGTCCCCCTGCGGCATAAGAACACACAAATCCGAACGATGAATCCTTGATTCCTCCTCCGGTTAAAACCCAATATCCTCCTCCACTGCTGTTCTGTATAACATTTGTGTGCGATAGAGTTGTGATGTCCTGTCCAGTATTTTGCGTACCTGTATCCCTGAACGCTAGACCGAGAGATAATGTTGTATCGGTCGCATACACTGTAGCTGTTTGTCCAAAGTATGATGCAGACAAATTAACCGGACTCCGCGGCGGGCCGACATAGACCTGTCTAGACAGTGCCGACGAAACACTCACGAACGAACCGTTTGACGCTACCACTGAAAACGTGTAGGGAATACCAAGGGACAGATTCCGGAATGTGTATGGTGCACTGCTCACTGTTGCCCCATAATTGTTGGTTACACGGTATACTGTCCCCACCGGATTTGTCTGGGCAAACGAAACAGTTGCATCTCGTCCTGTTCCCGTCACACTCGGTACACCTGTTACTGCGTCCACAAACATGTACACCGCTACATTCGACGCTGAACTGTTCACCTGATTCGCAAAGGATCTAAACGTATAGGAATATGTTCCTCCATTACGTGGCCCAGTTCCGTACGAGTACGTTACACTGATCGACAGAAGGGGATTGAAAATGTCTCCTGGTTCCTTTGGGTAATTTGCGTTTGCATAGGTGTTGGATCCCCCGATTCCAAAGGGCGTTACAGTGGACAGAGGGAAGGTGTACGTAAGCCCAGACTGCTGCAGTGTTAACCAAATCTGGTTTGATGTATACTTAGTACCTATCGGATTATCCGTAAAATTCAGTACATCTTTCAGAACGAAACTTGCGTACCCCGGATTCTGTTCTAGATACGTACCGTAATCATACAAGAATGTTCCCGATGCAGTAATTACAGAGGAAATCGTATAGATCTGTCCAGATATTCCTGTCCAGATACCACCAGTTGCATTACATATACCATTATTGGAAAGATGTTCTGTGATCGTGTACGTCTCGCCATACCGATTGTAATTCACATCTCCAGATGACCAGTTGAATCTAATTTGATCCTGTGAGAGACTGCTAACAATATTCTTTGGGGTAAAAGGAGTGCCGGCGATAATAGGATTCACAATTTCAAAGACGCTTGAAATATTATTCCGAACACCAACTAATTTAAATCCGTATAATTCTCCTGCGATAGCCCTGTCTGGACTGAAAACAAAGGGAGAGGAGAACTGAGACAGAGTTTCTACAACAGTTCCTGGGTATCCGTTCCGAATCATCTCTCCGTAATATGTGACCGCTCCAATATCACCATATCCGCAAAATGTTACCGTTGCCGTTCTATTGCTGAAGGCGGCGGCAGCGTTGAACGGTGCGTCTGTACTCAGTACAAAAGGACCTGCCGAAATTCCAGTGGGGCCGTACACCTGATTTCCAACTGCACTGATAGAAAATATGTAGGAAAGACCATTGGTGAGATTATCAATCACGATATTTGTAGATAAGGAAGAACCAACAATGTTTTTTCCAGTTATTTCCCGATAGTCGTACCGGGTAGGTACAACAAATCCACTAAATCCTACTGAGATGTTTACTCGCTGCGAAAAATATCCGCTCGCATCTACACTTAGAGTCCCCGGTGGTCCAACATATTCAGATGGTGTTGTCGATAGAGATGCAGCACTTGAAATCGTTCCAGAATAGCTTGTGGGAACCATTCCAAAAAATAGGGCAGTGTTTGTACTTAAACTCGTTCGGTACGTCGTTGCCCCCGAAAACGTTATTAAAGATTTTGGATAATTGGGATTTGCGATATTGTACCACTGAAGTGCTCCGCTTCCATCATACACCGGGGTCATTGACGTAATGGGGAATGTGTACGCGTTAGACACTGGGGTTAACGATAATGATCGTATAATTTGTCCACTGAAATTCAGGAGAGACATTGGACCTCCAGACACTACATAGTAAGATCCATTCAGAGTGATCGTGGAAGACACAAACGAGATTCCTGATACATTCACAATATATGCATTTCCATACACGGGTGCTGAATCTCCAGGCATATCACGTAAGTAACTGACGCTGGTTCCTTCTGTAAAAAAGGAGGTAGGCGATGAATTTCCAGATTGTGATACAATTGGTGCGGGAACCGATTGTCCACTTGATGTGATTGTGAACAGGTACGGAACAAAGTTAGCAATATTCGCAATCATCGTAGCTGCATACGATATTGTCGCAACCGATGGCTTCACTAGGAACTGAGCATACCCAGTTGAGATCTCCTGAATGAGTGATGCAGATACAGAAGAGGATAAAGTGTAGGTAGGACTGCCGTACGCAAATGACTTCGCAGTGAACGTGTAGGCTATATTAGCCGACAGATTCTGGAATTTGTAGAGTCCTCCAGAAATTTCAACCATACCCCCTGACTGATTCGTAATTTGGTAGTAATCTGCCCCGCCCGGAAACGCCGGTGTAAACGAAAGTGTTAAATCATAGTTTGAAATTGAGGATACAAAGAGATTTGTTGGAGGCTGAAGATTGGGAGTCACAGTAGTTATTCTTGGCGGACCGTAAACCCCGTTTGCGAATCCTTGGATAATAAACGTATACGCTGAACCATTCTGGAGACCTCCAATAATCACATTTGGGTTAATGCTTGTGTAGGTAGTTCCAGTTTCACTTATCGTGTAGAGGTACGATGTTGGACGAGGAGAGGTGGATGTCGGATCATACCCTGTGAACGATAAGGAGACAATCTGATTACCAAGGGAGAATACAGGAACTGGCGGAGTCGCAGGGGATCCTGCTGCGATTGTGCTGTATGCTGACCGAAGACTAGATAGACCATTCGCAAAGTTTGTTCCAACTAGAGTGAACAAACCACCGCCCGTAAGACCCGAAATCGTAAACGTTGTTTGTCCTGGTCCATACGTATAAGAAACTGCAGGTGTTGACGTAAGCGAAACACTCCTGAAAAGCACACTGTACGAACTTGCCGTGGAATACAGACCAACGGTCTTTGTAAAATTTGAGTTTCCGAACGTGTATCCTAGTCCACCCGTGCTTATGTCCGTTAGAGGAAACGTGTAGAAGTACCCCTTATCGTTTAAAAGATCAATCTGTATACTTCCCGGCAGATCCGACACCGTAGAGCGAATATATGCAATATCTGCTGGTGTAAAAAGACCGGTGGATGTCGTGAACGCTGTATACGATACCTGTGAGAGATCCTGGACAGTCGTGATAGGTTGAGAGGTAAAGGAATACAGGGTTGATAAGGTAGAGACATACCGTTCAATCTTCGTAGATGACGGCACAGGGTGAGTCAATGTATCATATGTTCCACATAAAGTCACTGTACCCGTTCCTGCATTCGCATTTATTCCCGTGATAAACAGGTCAGATGGCGGGCCCGGAATATAGGGAGGGAGTGTCGTGGGTTGGCCGTACTCGTAAATTCCATCTGTCTCAGTGTATGGTGTGACGGTAAAGATGTACGATGATCCATTTGTTAAATTACCAAATGATACAAATCCCGGATAGGTTGATGATGTATATCCAGCAGTACATACATCCAGGAGCAACTGACGACTCCCAAAGTTATCGTCAATCGCTACACTCTCAACCTCGAGTGCCTGGGGGGGACGCGGCGTAACATTTGTCCACTGAATCCTTGCCGAACGGTCTCCTCCGCTCAGTGTCACCTGAAGTAATTCAACGTTTTTCTGTGATATTGCCGTTATCGTGAATGGAGCTGGTACCTCGTATCCAGGATACACAATTCCGTTCACACTCGGAGCTACATTCAGAGTATACAGGATGCCTGGAAGTAGATCTCCTACAATATACCGTGGTGCTGGCTTGAAATATTTAACGGACCTCTCACCCGTACTCTGATTCGTAAACGTAAATACAAAATGATCAGTTCCCGACATCGGGTAGGCGAAGGTCACTCCAAAGATTAAATACCGTTCAGCAGTCTTCACTAGTATTACCGAGGGAACCGGTATACCACGTCTTCCCGGATAAATAATCGCATCTCCTTTCCCCATTGATAACGTATAGAGCTGATTATATACTGGTCTGGGATTGGAAGGATCCGACTGGGCTGTAATCGTAGGAATCTGTGTGATCGGATTTGGGTATACCGGCTGAAATGGAGCACCCGGTCTTGGGCGAGCAGTTGTATTGGGTGGAATCTGAGGAGTTTCCACGGCCTTCCGTGGAAATCTCACGCTGCTCGTCTGCAGCCGTGGATTCCAATTTGGATTCCCACTCATTATATGAGTTTCATACTTTTTCCGTGAAAACCAAAACGGATCCAAACAGTCTCTAGGAAGTAGATAAGCCCCAGCACAATGATTGTTCCCGACTATGACGACGATGACGACTTCTATGCGGCCCAGGCGATGATGGAGATCAACTACGACGAGAACTGGGAACCCGATAATCTGGACAGCTGGATCTACGCAGGTGTAATGTTTGATCTCTCTGACGAATAATAGAGTAGATCCAAATAAACAAAAACGGATATTTTTCCATTCTCATTGTAGAAGACCACACTAGTCCACAATGATCATGGAGTTCGATCACAAGATTGCCCTCATTAACCTCGCCTTCTGCAGCTATCTTCGCCGCAGAATCATGGAACTTAACGGAAGCTGGCCAGATACAACTGAACTCCAATCCACTCTCTCTCGTATCTTTACCGAACACTTTCATACCTCCATGACGGACAGGGTTGAACATTCCCTCAAGATGTTTGCTATGCTTATCAATGTGAACCTCTCAAAGTATGCCCACGATGATCCCGAGTACGATTTGATTGAGTTCATTGACTTTGCGGAGAAATACGTCAGGGGAGAACTCAAGACTGCTCGCAAGTGGTGTCCCGGCATCGCATATGATTGATTAAAAACAGGATACGGGGTAATGGATCTAGACCAGCGGATTCGGGCCCTTCCGTCTGAGCTGATCCATCTCATTCGAACCTTTTTGCCTCCCCTACCGCCCCGGCCCAAGCCCCGCGATAATGGATTGAATAAACAGTTGGAGACCTTAAGACGGTCTCCGAAACTTACTGCTATGGCTTTGTATGACCTTGAGGAATTTGATGAGGAGCAAGAAAGTCGTAAGAAGAAGTAAGTATGTACGAAGTCATAACTACTCCCGTTCTCCGTCTTGCGGGAACATTTTTTTTGACGTATACCACTCATTACGGTGCATCTAAAGTCTATACTGCAGTATGCGTTCCCGACGGGTGGCTTGGGTTTGTCCAAGGTATGTTTACCACAGGCAGTCCCATCTGTACCTCCATCTTGTCGTATATCTCTAACTCTCAGTCCTCCTATGCAACCGTAATTACCGCAACCATTTCCAAGTCGTTGATGGACACCCTTTTACCTGCTGTATGATCAGGTACATACATAAATGTCGTCAGGGATCGTGTTCAAGAGCGAGACCCATGTGCTTATGGGCTATCAATCCGACAAACAGATCATCAGCGGAATTGGCGGAAAACCCGTTGGAGATGAAACTCCTATTGAAACTGCCTTTCGTGAAACAATTGAGGAACTATTTGGACTTCAGCCATCCAAGAGTCTAATGGAAGTTCTTATAGCTAATTTTGGATTCAAGCAAGAAGTCAAAAATGGTTCCTATACCATGTTCATTTATACGATTGATGAACTTCTGCGGTTTCTGTGTGTTGTGAAAAGCCATTCTGGGTCTTCACCTTACTATATGAACTTCCCAACATCTCTCGACAGCCTATTGTTTAATCGTCGCACTCCACTCGGCGTAGAAGTCAGTCATCTGTGTATGGTTCCAATCATTCATGTCCCATTCCACGTCGATCAACGCGACATGGAAATCATCGGGTGAGAAGTATAATAGCAAAATAGATCCTACACCCTATGTCCTCCTGTACTTTCAGGTCCTGTTGGTTATTTATGCTATTGTTTTCCTCCTTCTTCTCGCAGAAAAACTAGTAGTTCGTCGCCCAGCATAGTTTGCAGTACCAGTCAACCTCTGGTAAACTCAGTAAACACTTCTGGCAGATAGAGTCCATACTTTTGGATTGTATCTACCAACTGAGAATTTAAAAAGTTTCCTTGTTGGATTCTTTTTGTTTTTATTTTTTTTATTTTTTAGACATTACATCTTCTCGGCAGTCTTGCGAATCATCGCACTCAGCTCTGCCGCCTCCTTCACCGCCTTGTCCTCATCGGGCTGCCGTGCAACCCAATTGCGAATGAGTGCGTCCACAACCCGCTTCGGCAGGCTCAGGCACTCGTAGACGCTCGGCAGACGGTTCGCGTCCAGGCTCTCATTCGCCCGCTCGCACATGTCGCAGTCACACTGCGTCCCATCCAGTCCGTGCCGCGTCGGGTGGTTATTACGCCAATCCTCATCCTTCTGCGTGTTGACGTTAAACTGCACCGCGAAGCCTTCGCTGGCGTAGTCGTGCCACGTACTCTTGCAGAAGCATTCCACTTCATAAGGAAGTGCCTCCACATCCTCCCGACCTTCACCGAAGATCCCAAGACCCTCGATCTTGAAGTTCTTATCCTCAAGGCTCAGCAGGCGGCTGAGCGTCTTGAGGATCGGCTGATCATCGGGATACCAGTAATGCATCGCCTCCCCGTCGCGGAAGTTGTCGACCTCCACGCGCACCTCGTTGGTCTCAGGCAGCCACATCAGCTCATAGCGGAAGACGCCGTCCACTGTGATCTGTGCTACCTGCTGCATGATTTCTTCCTCTTCCTCGCCCTCATGGATAACGCTCAGCTCGTTCGCCACCTCCCGGACGATCCGCTCGCCCGTCGTCTCCTTTTCGCGTTCCACCTCCTCCAGGTACCGTTCCGCCGACTCGTTGTCTACCTGCTGTCGTGCCTCCTCCCATTCTATATACTGCCGCATTTCCTGCTCCTCCTCCTCCTGGTCGTGCTTCCAGTCCAGATACCGCTGATAGTCCAAGTCGTAGTTCTCGTGCTCAAAGATGCTCATGATAGATGTGTTGTGTGATGTTCGTTTGTCGTGTGTAGATGTATAACTCGCCGGGCCCTCCTCATTCCCTACCCCTCCCCCGGATCCGTTTTACTGACCAAAACGGATCCGTGATAGGTCTAGAAACCTGGAGAGTCCCCGCACACTTTTACGAACACCCAC
>Ga0209191_1000078_pt1 | contig 76318 bp, 72 predicted proteins | sample S_130626_EF_Meta_FD_187320 | JGI IMG/M metagenome (GOLD analysis project Ga0209191, IMG submission 187320) | Freshwater microbial communities from Lake Simoncouche, Canada to study carbon cycling - S_130626_EF_MetaG (SPAdes) (version 2) | ecosystem: Environmental > Aquatic > Freshwater > Lake ...
TTGATGGTGAACTCTTTTATAGCCTGAAAGAAGCAAGAGTTGTCGTTGGCGAGTGGGTCAAGCATTACAACCATGTCAGGCCTCATAGCTCTCTAGGTTATCGACCACCAGCACCACAAACCCAAGTACCAAAGCTCATCCACCATCAACCTATAATGATCCAATGATAAGATATGAATACTCTCTTTAATCGTGGTACTAAATTAACATCAGTTCAATATGGAATGATGCTTATCAATTCTGGATCTAGATATTTGTCTTAACCTTTGCGCTTGGAGTTGTAAGTGGTATTACGATGAGCTTTCAGTTGGGAACTAACTGGCCTGGATACATGCAAATGGTAGGTAACATTGCTGGACCATTGCTAGGCTATGAAGTTTTATCAGCATTTTTTCTTGAGGCAACTTTTTTAGGAGTAATGTTGTTTGGCTCTAAACGTGTCTCACAAAGAGCTCATACTCTTGCCACATTTCTAGCTACCTTTGGTACATCTCTTTCAGCATTTTGGATCATTACTTTGGACTCTTGGATCAAACCCCACAGGGATTTGAGAAGATTAATCGTCAAGCACATGCGACTAATTGGATTGAGATTGTCTTTAATCCTTCCATTCCGTATCGCTTTTTCTATATGATGACTGCGTCATTTTTGACGGTAACATTTTGTAATTTCTGGTATTTCTTTTTATCGATATTTGAAGGGCATTAACCTCCGAATAACTTAAAATCTTTTAGACCAGGAGGAAATGAATTCCCCCGCAGGTTAACAGGATTTATAATCATCATATAATTAATAAATAATAATAACTTTTAAGTAAAGAAGAGGAAAAAAATGAAAGAGACATTGACCTACACATTACGTCACAGAATGTTGCGCGCAAGATTAGTTGCAATGACTGTTCTTGCCCCTATGATTTATCCAGCGGTAGCTAATTCCGCATCTATGCCACCTCAGGAAGACAACTTTATCAGTATCGTTAGTCTTGCCCAAAGTGATGCAAAAAGTGCTGATAACGACATGCAAAAAGGGGGAGTAAAAGCTAAGCGTGATCGGGCAATTTGTAATCTAATGGCTAATAAGGCTGTGAAAAACTGGGTAGGTAAAGTTCAAAAAGTAAGTGCCAATAGTGATGGTAAAGGAGTTTTAGAAATTTCATTAGCAAAAAATATCACCGTCAAAACCTGGAATAATGAATTCTCAGACACGACTGCCCGCACCTTAATTAATCCAAGTAGTAATCTTTTTCAAAGTGCTTCTAATTTAAAAAAAGGACAATCGGTAATTTTTTCAGGTACGTTTCTGCCAGGTAAAGATGGCGAATGTATTTATGAGGCAAGTATGGGCTTAAGTGGAAAATTAAGAGATCCAGAATTTATATTCCGATTTAGCAATATCGTGGCTAACTAATTTGCAAAAATGACTCAATGTGATTTGTTTGAAAAGTAATTCACAGCATCACGAATAATGATAGGTCAAAAATTTTTTCTCAACACTTAAAAAAATCATTTGAAATAGCATGTCTAATCAGGGATAATTTTTTGTAAAAATTCTTGAGTGCGGATCGATCTTGCGCCAACATTATCAAAAAATTCTTCTTTTGAACAGTCTTCGGCAATTCGGCCATGATCCATAAAAATAACTCGGTTACTCACTTTTTTGGCAAAGCCCATTTCATGCGTTACGCACATCATGGTCATCCCCTCGTTTGCTAGCTGAATCATCACATCGAGAACTTCGCCTACCATCTCAGGGTCTAATGCTGATGTGGGCTCATCGAATAACATAATCTTTGGATCCATACAAAGAGCTCTTGCAATCGCTACACGTTGCTGTTGACCGCCAGAGAGTTGTCCTGGGAATTTATCCTTTTGCGCAGTTAAACCGACTCGCTCTAGATACATCAGGCCATGTTGTTTTGCATCTAGAGGCGAGCGTTTTAAGACTTTAATTTGAGCAATTGTTAAGTTGTCACTAACGGATAAGTGGGGAAATAGTTCGAAGCTTTGAAATACCATGCCGACCTTAGACCGAAGATTAGAAAGGTTCGTCAGAGGATTCTGAAGAGAAATACCGTCAACCACAATGGTTCCAGATTGAATCGGTTCAAGGCCATTGATTGTTTTAATGAGGGTTGATTTTCCAGAACCAGAGGGGCCGCAAATAACAACCACTTCACCTTTTTGTACTGTTAGGGTGCAATCATTCAATACCTGGAACTGTTCATAATATTTGTTGACATGATGAAGTTCAATAAAAGCCATAAAAATAACCTTGGTTGATTAACGAATAATTGTTACTTTTTGTTGAATTTTCTTCACGATACTCGATAGTGAAAAACAAATCACAAAATAAACAATTGCCGCAAGAAGATAGCTTTCGATTGGTCGACCATAGTTTTTCCCCGCTACCTCAAATCCTTTTAATAGATCATAGGCACCAATGGCATAGACCAAGGATGTATCTTGGAACAGAATAATCGTTTGTGTCATTAAGACGGGAATCATATTCCGGAATGCTTGAGGCAAAATGATTAGGCTCATTTTTTGTTGGTAATTCATGCCAAGGGCATAGGCCGCATGATTTTGACCCTCTGGAACAGAGTTAATACCTGCCCGAATAATCTCGGAGAAGAAGGCGGCTTCGAAAGCAATAAATGTGATGTAAGCGGAGAGTTCTGCACCGATAGAGCGACCGATAATCGTGGGCATCAACAAAAAAAACCACAGAATTACCATCACTAGTGGGATTGAGCGCATGATATTGACATACCACGATGCAATGGAAGTTAAAATCCTCTGATTGGATAAGCGCATCAGCGCTAGAAGAGTACCAAAAATGATTCCACCAAGAGTTGCGATGATGGTCAATTGAATACTAAACAATAATCCTTTAAGAATAAACTTCTCAATCAAGTCCCAGGTGTAAAACGAGAGATCTAGTTGCATTAGTGAGACCCCTGAGTAGCGCTTGTAATAAAACCTGGGATACGGGTTTTACGTTCAATCAAGGCCATGAGACGATTTACGGTAAATGCCGTCACGATATAAAGGGCGGTGACGCCAAGGTACATTTCAATCCCTTTTGATGTTTCCTCTTGAGTTTGCATCGCAAAAAGAGTTAATTCAGAAACGGAGACAGCAAAAGCCACAGCAGAGTTTTTAACGATATTCATGCATTCAGATGTCAGTGGTGGAATCACAATTCGCATGGCCATCGGTAAGAGAACATAACGATACGTTTGTACTTTTGTCAAACCTAAGGACTGAGCGGCCATTCGCTGACCTTTTGGCAATGAAAAAATACCTGCTTTCATTTGTTCTGCGATTCTGGCAGAAGTAAAAAAACCTAGAGCAATACTGACTAAAAGAAAGGACGGTAAATTTTTAAGTGCTGGAATGAGGATGGGGATGACGTGATACCACAAAAACACCTGAACCAGAACCGGAATATTTCGAAAGAGCTCAACCCATGCATTTGAAAAAAAGATCAGGACTTTACTTAAAAAAGTTTCGTTCGATATAGTTCGAAGAGTACCAATCGTAATGCCGATCACAAGAGCAATGAATAGTGCAAGTACAGATACAGCAATTGTCCATCCCCAGGCAGTTAAGAGCCAATCAAGATATGTGGGATCAGAAGTCCCTTGCCCAACGTGAAAAAAGTCCCCAAAGCAACGAGGGGAGTAGGCATCCTCGAAGGTACTTTTACAAAATATCTGAAAATCAAGTGACATAAATTAAATAGTCACAGGTTATTTTTTAACGTAATCTTCCGCAGGCTTATCGTTGGGGTTAGCCCAAGCATTTTTCGTGTTGTCCGATAATTCAAGTCCGACACGATTTCCCTTGGGGGGAATTGGTTCTTGGAACCATTGTTTATACATTTTGGCGATGGTACCATCTTTCATCAATGCTTTAATGGAGTTATCAACCTCTGTTTTAAAGAGTGGTGGCGCGTCCTTCCGCATCATGATAGCAATGGGTTCGACGCTAAGTACTTCACCTACAATTTTGAAGTCTTTTGGATTTTTTGCATTCGCAATATTACCCGCCAAGATGGAGCCATCCATTACAAAGGCATCAGCACGACCAGATTCAAGAAGTAAGAAACTATCGGCATGATCTTTGCCAAAAATCTCTTCGAAATTAACTCCATTCGCACGTTCATGTTTGCGTAATAACTGTACAGAAGTTGTGCCAGTCGTTGTCGCCACTTTTTTATTCACTAATTGGGCAATTGACGTGATGTTAGAGTCTGCTTTCACCGCAATACGAACTTCTTCTACATAGGTAGTTACAGCAAACGAGACGTCCTTTTGACGGGTTGCATTATTGGTGGTTGACCCACATTCGAGATCAACTGTACCATTTTGCACGAGAGGGATACGATTTTGTGAAGTAACTGATTGGTATTCAATTTTCAAAGAAGTTTTTAATTTTTTCTCTAAATCAGCAATCACACGTTTACAAATTTCAACATGAAAGCCTGTATATTTGCCATCGCCTAATGTATACGAAAGTGCTCCTGAAGAGTCACGTACGCCCATGGTGATGGTTTTTGACTCCGTAATCTTTTCCATTGTTCCAGCTTGACTGGAGCAAACGACAAATATCAGTGTGGTAGAAAATAAAATGACTTGGAGTAGCTTGTTATGTTTCATTGTTTTATTCCAGGAACAGTTAACGATGACACCAATTTATCATAGATTCATCAATGAAGTGGGCGTTAGATTTTTGGGAATTTTCGGGCTGCCCAGTAAATAGTTCCTTCGGCTCCATATTTTTCAGAATGGGGGGTTTCAGGATCCATGGTAAAGGTATCCCCGATTTGCAGATGCTCAGTTTGATTATTGCGTGTCAGCCACATTTCACCTTGAGCAACGACGGCATGAACTGCAAACTCATGAGTATGCAGTTCACTCACCGAATTCGCAGCCCATTCTCGAACAGTTACGTTGTCATACCCTTTAGCAGTATAAGTTTTAGTAAATTCATCTAGGTTGAGCGTATTCATTCTAGGTCCTTTTAATTAAGTAAATAATTTTTTAACTTTTGGTGGGGAGAGGGGGAGGTCGTAAACTCGACCATTGGTAGCCATTGCAAGTGCATTAGCAATTGCTCCAACAATAGGGGCATTGCCTTCACCCACACCAATCGATTTTTCATTCGGCCGATTAATGAGTTCAACTTGAATGTTCGGTACATCCTCAAAGCGCAGAATCGGATAGTCAGCCCAAGATGCCGTTTGAATACCGGTCTTGTTAAATTTAACCTCTTCAAACAGTGTCCAACTAATGGTTTGAATCAAGCCACCTTCAATCTGATTTTTAAAGCCATCTGGATTGATGATTAAGCCTGCTTCAGCTGCAGCCCAAACATCGGTAACACGGATCTTGCCATTTGCATCCACTTCAATATCAGTAACCACTGCACAATAGACTTGCAGATTTTTGTACTGAGAAAATGCCATCCCACGGCCATACAACTTACCATTCTTTTTCACACGTTTTGGATTCGGTTTCCAGTTAGACATTTCAGCGACCTTCAAAATCACATCCTTGCCCCGTTGATTTTGGAGATGACGCAAACGAAATTCAACTGGATCAGCATTCGCTTCTTTTGCTAGCTTATCCATCATCGATTCAATCGCAAAAATATTCGCAAACGCACCTAGAGTTCTAAACGCTGAAACACGAATCGGCATTTCTTGGACTAAATGATTATTGATTTGCTGGTTTGGAAAGCTATACAAGGGGATGCCATTGCGATGTGAGCCACCTGCAGGAAGAGGAATATTCGTCACAGGAGATCTTTTTTGCGGATTCGCCATGTACCAACTACTGATAAGGTTGTTACCTTCTTTTTCACCAGGTCTTGTACTATGTGTATTGCTATAGATATCCTGAGTCCAATTAGTAATAGTACCGCTTTCATCAAGACTAGCCCGAATCTTCACAGTCATGGCGCTGTTATAGGGCTCCCATTTAAATTCATCATCGCGCATCCATTGCACACGAATATGTTGATTTGGAAATTCCCTTGCAATCAGAGCCGCATCGAGAGCAACGTCATCGGCACCACTTTGACCGTACATCCCAGAGCCTTCACGATGCACACAAATCACTTTTTCAGGAGGTACTTGCAGAGCCTTCACAATATCTCGTTGCAAAGGGTACATTCCTTGGGCGTGGTTATAGATGGTTGTTACCCCATCTTTCAGTATGCCAATCGCGCAAGAAGGACCGATACTTGCATGCGCTATAAAAGGTTTAGTGAAATCTCCACCAATCGTTTTTTTACCTTGTTTAGAAGGGTCTTTTTTGACACCGTGTTCGGTATCCAGATTGGGTGAGTCAATCATGGTTTTGAGCCATTCCGCCTGATTATTAGGCAGATCATTTGCCATTTCCCATTTGGATTGTTTTTTTGCTTCATTTAAAGCATTGATGGCTTGTTCCTCGCGTTTGGCAATCACGGCTAAGAAACTACCATTTTTGACAATCCCAACTACGCCAGGCATGGATTTAATCACTGATTCATTGAAACTGATTAATTTAGCTCTTGGAGCTGGAGGGCGCACGACGCGAGCGTGCAACATGCCAGGAAACTTCATATCTTGGACATAAGCTACGCTACCTGATACTTTGGCAGGAATATCAATGCGTTGGACAGATTGACCAATATATTGAAAGTTATTAATACCTTTAGGTTTGTATTTGCCATCCGCTTTTTGTTGCAGAAGTTCAGTAGACGTTAACCTCCAATAATTAGCTGTTTCACCATTTTTCGCAGTAATAACTCCATCTTTAATACTTAGATCACTAACGGGTACATTCAAGGACATGGAGGCTTTTTCTAAGAGAGTGCCTCTTGCTTGAGCGCAGGCATATCGAAGCGCTAGACCACCGAACTCAACGGATTGACTACCTGAAGTAACGCCTTCATTTGGGGCGATGCCTGTTACACAAGGAAGAATATTGACGCGTTCAATATTGACATCCATTTCATCGGCAACAATTTGTCTAAAAGCGGTTGCGATTCCTTGACCAAATTCCACTTTTCCAGAGTAAACATCAATTTTTCCAGTAGGGTCTACATAGAGCCAACTATTGATATTCAGATTATTTTTTAAATCGATTGGCAAGTCGGGAGCAGTATTGTCAGCGACTAATTCACTGCCGACAGTAAAGCCGATGACTAAGCCAGTACTTTGAAATAAAAATTGGCGACGTGAGTTCTTAAATGGGGCGTTCATGCTAACTCCTTGACTGCTAATTTGACAGCTTTGAGGATTCGAGAGTAAGTTCCACAACGGCAAAGGTTGCCATTCAGAGCATTTTTAATTTGTGTATCACTTGGATTTTTGTTTTTATCTAACAAAACTTTAGCACTCATCATCATCCCAGCTATGCAAAAGCCACATTGAGCAGCTTGTTCTGTAATAAATGCTTTGTTGAGAGCTTTTAAGACAGGATCATTTTGATAGTTTTCTAAAGTCGTTATATTCCCAGAAATAGCGCTTACTGGAGTAATACATGAACGAATCGGGTTGCCATTGACAATCACGGTACAAGCCCCGCATTGACCGGCCCCACAGCCATATTTTGCTGAGTTGATATCACAGTCATTACGCAGTGCGTATAAAAGTGGGGTTTGTGCTTCGGTATCCACGATGTGTGGCTTCCCGTTGACCTGAATTTGAATGGCCATTTTTGCTCCTGTTGGTTATATTTGTATTTCTATAATATAACCGAATTTAGCAAAGTTGAATCTAAGGTGCATCCCTAAGAAAGTGGATATCGACTAAATCTTAACAACTTGATTGCGTGCGACGATTTCACCCCAATTAATGTATTCTTTTTGTAGATATTGATTCGCTTCTTCAGAACTGGAGCTTGTTCTGGGAAGACAACCTAGAGACAATAGTTTTTGCTCTACTTCAGGTGTAGACATTACTTTCATTAGTGCTGCATAGGAGGTGTTAATTTCGGATTTGGGCGTTCCTTGAGGATAGATAAACATAATCCAAGTCGCCGCTGTAAAGTCCTTATAGCCCTGTTCAATAAAAGTAGGGATGTCTTTATAAACGCCACCTAGTCGTTTCGAACTACCTACGGCAATGACCCGTAACTTGCCTGACTCTGCGTGGGGACGAACTGCGGAAGCAGTTTCTAGTGCCATCGTAAGATTACCAGCAATGACATCCGTTAAGCCAGCAACACTGCCACTATAAGGAACGTGGAGGGACTGAATACCCGCACGACGTTTAAATTCCTCAAGAGCTAAATGAGACACAGTGCCGATACCAGAAGATGAGTTACTCAGTTGGGTTGGATTTGCTTTGGCGTAATCAACCAATTCCTTTAAGTTTTTAATCGGCAAATTAGGGTTAACCGCTAAAACAAAGGGTAAGTCACCAACAAGACCAACCGCACTAAAGTCTTTTTGAGAGTTGTAATTAACGCTTTTGTAAATATGTGGGTTGGTAGCAATCGCCGACATATGAGCCAACATCATGACATTCCCATTATTGGGTGATTGGGCTAGTTGACCAAGGGCAATACTTCCACCTTGACCAGGACGATTTTCAATGATGTAGTTATCGTTGGTAATATGTTGCAATTTTTCAGTTAAAAAGCGCGCTACTTGATCTGTGGCTTGCCCTGCAGGAAAACCTACAATCACCTTCACAATTTTTCCAGAACTACTTTGAGCCAAAAGCTGTGGCGCAACGGCTAAGGAACTTAAACCGATGAGAAGTTGGCGGCGGACATCTTGATAGTTGGAAGATTTCATTTGTAATTACTTTAAGATCACTTCAGCAATAATGACGATGCTAGCACCAACTGCAGCAGCGATGATGAGCCAAGATGCTGGCACTTGCTGCCCTGCAGCTTGAGCTTTGGGCGTTGAAGATGTATTTGTAGCTCTGACAGCCGCAGATGCATTGGACGTCGGTTGTTGCGGGACTGGCGCAGAATTTTCGTTAGAAGATGTCTTTTCCTGAGAAGGTGCTGATTGTCCACCTAGCTCTTTATTAAAAGCCTTAAAAAAATCATCTGACATTTTTTTAGCAACACTATCAATCAATCTAGAACCAATTTGAGCAAGTTTACCACCAACGTGAGCTTGTGCTGAATAAGTTAATTCAGTGCCACCATCAACCGGTTTTAAAGTAACGGAAGAAGAACCTTTACCAAAGCCAACAGCACCGCCTTGACCCTCAAAAATAAGTACACAAGAATGGGGTGCATTCGCTTCAGTTACATTCAGCGTACCGTTAAATTTCGCTTTTAAAGGGCCAATTGCTGCAGTAATAATGACTTTAAAAACATCTGGGCTAACTAATTCCACTGACTCACAGCCAGGCAAACATTTTTTTAAAACATCTGGACTATTTAATCCATCCCAGACGGTTTGTTGACTTGCAGGAATTATTTGTGATCCTAGGATTTCCATATGATTCTCTCTTATAAATAAAACTAATTTTAGTGAGCTTTTTTCTTCATCGCGGCGGAGGTATTGATCATAGAATGAATACTTCTAGCATAATCGATTGCGCCAGCTTCATCCATTCTAGCTGCATGATGAGTATATTCTTTTAAGCCCAAAATTGCTGGACGGGGCCTTGATAAAAGAACTTGAATAAAGTTTTCCACCTTTTGTTTGAGTTCATTTGCCGGATAAACCTTGCTGGTAAAACCGATTTGATGAGCTTCATGCGCATTGATAAATTCGGCACTGTAAGCCATATAAAGCACAGCATTCCGATTAATTCTGTCATACAAAGCGGACATGACCATGGTTGGCATGACATTATGCTCAATCTCAGGAATATTAAATGTTGCAGTATCACTGGCAAAAGACACATCTGCAAGGGCTGTAATTGCTGCGCCAAAGCCCATCACGCGACCTTCTACAGCAACAATCACAGGAACTTTACAGTCTCGAATAGATTTATAACAACCAAAAATTGAATCATATTCTGCACGACGCTCATATGCCTCGGGAGATGGCGGTGGGGCATCGGCATTGCGTTTTCTGCCAGTACAAAAATCCGGACCGATACTAGTAATCAAAACGGCATCGGAATGTAGATGAGCGGTATCCATTGCTTGGCTAGCAGCGAGTGCCATTGCATCACTGACGGCATTATCTAGAGGACGGTTAAAGTTGATTCTTAATAAGCGACCATCTTGTTGGATTTGAACTTCTGCAGTCATATTTGTTCCTTGTGTTTAATAAGTTGTATCTTGTTGAATGGCATTCCAAATAGCATTTGGCGTCATTGGTAAAAAATCAATGGATTTGTTAATTGTAGCTAAGGCGTCGTTAATCGCATTCGCAATTGCTGCGGGACTTCCTAAATAGCCAGCTTCACCAGATCCTTTTTGACCGAATTCCGTCAGTGGTGAAGGCGTACAGTGATCAATGATAGTGATAGCAGGTACTTCTGAAGAGCTAGGCAGTAAATAATCCATAAATGTTCCTGAAAGAAATTGTCCTTCCGCAGAGTAGGCAAATTTTTCCATGAGTGCTGCACCGATACCATGTGCAATCCCACCATAGGTCATACCATGGACAACGTCGGGACTAATCATGACACCACAATCGTGGCCACAAACGTAACGATGAATCTTTGCTTTGCCAATCTCAGGATCAATACTGACCAGTACCACATGTGATTCAAAAGAATGACATGGGTACATATGCACACGTCCTTGCTCATCCGGTAGGTCGCCTCCTGTAGGAACTTCCCAAACAAATTTTTCTTGTAGCCCTGGTTCCATACCTTTTGGCATTTGATGGTACTTACGATGAGCAATAGCAACTAGATCTACCCAAGTGATGTTTTTCTCTGGCGCATTATTAACAAAAACCTCACTTCCAGTAAAAGTCATATCTTCACTAGAGACCCCAAACTGCTCTGCTGCAATAGCGATGAGTTTAGCTTTGAGTTTCTTGGCAGCTCCTGCAGCAGCACCACCCAACATAATTGCCATACGACTACCGACAGGGCTATTGGATGGTAGGGCGTTTAATGAATCTGCATGTAAAACACGCACAGAGTCTGGATGTTGTAACAAAACCTCGCCAACCACCGTTGATACTAAAGTTTCATGGGCTTGACCTGAAGATGAAGTAGCCATTAAAGCGGTCACTCTGCCACCTAAGTCAATTTTTACTACGCAGGATTCCATCCATGTGGTTGTTTCATTTTTGGGGTTAAATAAAGGTTCGAATGACGAGTTACCACCTGAGGGCTCTAAGCAAGTGGAGATTCCGATCCCAGCTAATTTACCTTCAGCTCTAAAAGCATCTCTTTGGGCGATGAGCTGGTTTAAATTAGCCTCTGCAAGAGCTTTATCAAGAACGGTTGAATAATCTCCAGAATCATAACTTGTGCCACTCGGGATAAGGTACGGGAACTCGTCTTTATGAATCAGATTACGTTTACGCAGCGCAATTGGATCCATCTTTAAAAAACGGGCAACCTTATCAATCCCCGACTCTAGAGCGTAGTTCGTCGGTGATTGACCAAATCCCCGCACGGCCTCTTGGGGGGTTTTATTGGTTAAAACAGCTTGTGCGAGGTAAGAAACGCTTTTGATACGATAGGGCCCACTGATGGCGCCAATTGGTTTACCAAGTTGTAGAGGTGAACGTCCAGCATATGCGCCAATATCTTCTAAGGCGCACATCTTCATACAGGTGATTTCACCATCTTGTTGAAATCCTAAAGTCACCTCAAAGAGACGATCAGGACCTTGCATATCGCCACCGCGCATATTTTCTAAACGGTCTTCAATAAAGCGGATGGGCTTACCTAATTTTTTGGCAAGATAACCAACCAAAATTGCATGTTTTAGACCTCTTTTGACGCCATAGCTCCCACCAACATCGACATCATAATGAACCCGAACAGAATTGGTTGGAAGTTGCAGAGCGCTGGCAATTTGTTCAGGGTATTTAGGCATTTGTACAGATGCCCAAATATCTAAGATACCTGTGGCATCAGACCATTCGCAAGTTAGGGCAAAGGTTTCAATTGGAACCGTAGAGCTTCGCGCCCACTTCACGCGATAACTTAATTGATGGTCGGCCTTAGTAAAATCTTCTTCAACCGGACCCCAGACAAATTGACGATTAAAAATTAAGTTTGTTCCAGCATCTGCGTGTACATGATGGGAATCATCCTTAATGGCAATCTCTGGATCTAAGACATAAGGTAATTCCTCATAATCTACTTGAATCAGTTCAGCAGCATCCTCGGCGATGGCTCTAGACTTCGCGACAACAACGCAGACCCACTCTCCAGAGTACCTAGTAACTTCATGCGCAAGTGGAAAGCGTTTGACAGAGGGAGCATCTACTCCTGGCAATACGGGTAAAACCGCTGAGTTAATTTCAGCGCCAGTTACTACCGCTTCAACTCCAGGTATCGCAAGAGCCGCTGCGGCATCAATCTTCAGAATTTTGGCACTTGCATAAGGGCTAGCAACAATCGCCACGTGTAATGTTCCTAATTTAAGAACATCACCAGCATAATTACCTTTACCGACAACAAAACGGCGATGCTCAACTGCGCGACGGTGTTTGCCGATGTAAGTAAACTCATCATAATGTGGAGATTGGCTCATGAAGTTTCCTTAGTGGCAAATACAACGGCATCCACAATTTGTTGATAGCCTGTACAACGACACAAATTACCACTAATTGCATCCCTAATTTCCGCTTCACTTGGGTGGGGATTTTTATTGATCAGCGCTTGGCAAGTAATTAACATGCCTGGTGTGCAAAAGCCACATTGCAAACCGTGTTTCTCACAAAAGGCATCCTGAATCTTTGATAGTTGGCCACGTTCTGGAGCTAAGCCTTCTACGGTAGTTACTTCCAGACCATTTGCTTGAACGGCAAACATACAGCAAGACCGAACCGGGCCGCCATTCAGTAGGACAGTGCATGCGCCACAAATGCCATGTTCACAACCCACGTGAGTGCCCGTTAGTCGAAGCTCGTCACGTAAAAAATCAACCAGGCTGGTACGAGGCTCTATATTAGAACTTACTTGTTTACCATTGACTTGTAGATTAATAGAAATATTTTTCATCAGTTTTCTTTCCGTCTAGCGAAGATGATGTTGAAAAGAACTAGTTGCCATTGCGAGAGATTGTTCAATAGTTCTGCGCAATAAAGTTTTTGCAAGGTTGCGACGATAAGCAGCATTTGCGTGTAAATCAGTTGCTGGTTCGGTTTGTTGGATTGCCTGTTCAGAAAATCCATGGATCAATTCTTTTGACAGAGTTTGTCCGATCAAAGGTGACGTCATATCTTCAAAGCTATAAGGTGTGCCACCCATGCCACCAACACCGCAATGTATGCGCATTAGTTTGCCACTAGCGTCAACTTGTAATTGTGTCGCGGCTGAGGCCATCGCAAAATCACCTTGACGAATCGAGGTCTCTTCAAATGCATAGCCAATGCCGGTACCATGCCAAATTGGCCAATCAATGTGGGTAAGGCATTCTTGAGCTTCCAGAGTGGTCCACATAGGACCTAAGAAAAAGTCTTTTGCCGAATTAATTCGCTGGGTATCTATATTTTCGCAATGAATTTTGGCTTGTAAAATCACCGCAATGAGCGGTAGTTCTGCTGAAGGGTCAGCATGGGCTAGACTACCCCCAATAGTGCCACGATTTCGCGTTTGGTGATGCCCAATCCAAGGAACGACTGCTGATAAGAGTGGGATTTGAGATGTCAAAGGGTGATTTTCTAAAACACATTGTTTGACACCCGCGCCAATGCGAATCGATTCTTCAAGAGATGAAATCAATTGCAATTCATCAATTCGAGCGATATCAATCAGGTGGCTAGGTTTTGCCAGGCGCATCGCCATCATAGGTACAAGGCTTTGACCACCTGCAATAAGTTTTACATCATCACCATACTCTTTCAGTAAATTTTTCGTATGAGATAAATTTTCTGCAAGGTGGTAATCAAAAGGAGCGGCTTTCATAGGGAAATATTTTAATCCTTGTATAGTTCTTTTCAGAATAGAACAACAAATGTATTATTACCTATTTATTGTTCCAAAAACTCACACAATTTAATTTTTATAGTAATCTTTAATACACATACATGCGCAAATTACCACCCTTAAACGCAATTCGGGCTTTTGAAGCTGCAGCTAGGCATGTGAGTTTTACTAAGGCGGCTCAGGAATTGCAAGTTACCCATGGAGCCATTAGCAAACAAGTTGCCATTTTAGAAGAGTGGTTAGGGATTGATTTATTTACACGCTCTAAATCTCAAGTCGTATTAACATCATCCGGCAAAGATTTTTTAGCCTCATTAACACCTGCATTGGATAGGATCGCTGTAAGTGCTTTTCAATTAATTGATCGGTCGGTTGAAAATACTTTTCAAATTAATGCGCCGCCGACATTCAATCTGCGTTGGTTGATACCTCGAATATCCACATTTCAAAAAAAAATCAACCATATTGAAATTAAATTAACTTCCTCGATTGAACAAATTGATTTTGAGTCAGGTGAGTATGACGTTGCCATTCGTGGAGCTTCAGTCGCTTTATCAAATCATGTATCAGTGCCCTTTATGACTGAAACCATTGTGCCAGTTTGTCATCCTGATTTGATGGAGTATGGTCGATTACAACAGGTGAGGGACTTGAATCAGCACACCTTAATTAGTTATGCTACTGAACCATACGCTTGGAAGCATTGGTTGGTCGAAGCGAATGCCTCACATATTCAACCCGCGAATCATTTAGAGTTTGAGCAGATGTATTTTGCTTTACAAGCAGCAGCAGAGGGTTTGGGCATTGTTTTAGTGCCATTGTTTTTGGTTGCGGATGAAGTTATTTCTAGCAAATTAACCTTACCATTTGGACTTTTAGGCGCTAGAACTAGAAGATATTTCCTTAATGCGCCACTCTTAATTCCACAAAATCCTGTGATAGAAAAATTCACAAGCTGGTTAGCGCAAGAGGGACAGGACACTGAACTCGCAATTGATACTTTATGTAGGAATTTGAACTTTTAAGGTATGAGTTATTTTCTAGTCGAAAGTGATATCATTTTTTTAAATTATATTTAAAGGCAAAGTATTCCTAATGAAGCAAACTCCCACCTACAATGATTTACAGCAACATATTGATGAATTAAGGTCTAAAGGACTCTTGCAAGTCATTGATCAGCCCATAGATAAAGACTCTGAAATGCATCCACTCGTGCGTTGGCAATTTGTTGGGGGAATGGCAGAAGCGGATCGTAAAGCATTTTTATTTACCAATATTGTGAATGCTAAAGGTCGTAAATACGATATTCCAGTTCTAGTCGGGGGATTAGCTGCTAATCGATCAGTTTATGGTGTTGGCATGGGCTGTGCCGTTGAGGAGATTCAAGCCAAGTGGGATAAAGCTATACAACATCCAATTTTACCAGTTATGGTAGAAAATCCCATTTGCCAAGAAGTGATCATAGAAGGTGCTGCTTTGCAAGGTGAGGGTAACGGCTTAGATATGCTTTCTATTCCGATATCAACACCGGGATTTGATAGTGCACCAACCTTAACAGCCACCAATGTTATCACCAAGGATTTGCAAACGGGTGGCCAAAACATGGGTACTTATCGATGCCAACTCAAGGCGCCTGATCGTTTGGTTGTTCGTATGGCAACTCGAGTGGGTGGGGCGGGTGGCTATTTGCACTATTTAGGTTGGAAAAAAGCTGGTCATAAAACTATGCCTTGTGCCATCGTATTGGGTTGTCCTCCTTATGTTGCATTTATGGGGCCACAAAAATTACCATTAGGTGTAGATGAGTTTGATGTTGCTGGAGGTCTAGCAGGTGAACCCATTCAGATTAGTCAGGCACATTCAGTCGATCTTAAAATCCCTGCTCAAGCAGAGATTGTGATTGAGGGATTGATCGATCTAGAATGGTTAGAGCCAGAAGCCCCATTTGGCGAGTCTCATGGTCACGTAGCTCTTGAAGAGTTTAATTTGCCGATGAAGATTACGGCTATTACACATCGCTTCAAGCCAGTTATACCCTCATACATTAGTCAAGTGGCGCCAAGTGAATCGAGTGTGATTAAGCGCGTCGCTTATGAACCTTTATTCTTAAATTACCTGACTAAAACTTTAAATATTAAAGGTGTCAAGCGGGTTTCCTTGCATGAGCCTTTAACTGGTTTATTACGGGTCACAATTATTACCTTTGCTCAAGACGTATCGAAAACGGAGATTTGGCGAGCCTTGTATGGAGCTGCCTTTTTTAAAGGCGATTGTGGCAAAATTTGTATTGCAGTAAATGAAGATATTGATCCAGATAATGCCGACGCGTTGTTTTGGGCGATGGCTTATCGCATGAATCCTGTGCACGACCTTAAAACATTGGAGCATCGTGGGCAAGGACATGGTCCTAAAAGAGAAAATGATGGGGAAGAAGATTCTACTTTACTGATGGATGCGACGATGAAAAGTCCTATGCCACCATTAGCATTGCCTAAAGAAGAGTACATGGTAAAAGCGAAAAAATTGTGGGAGTCCTTCGGTTTGCCTCAACTAAAACCGCAAGCACCTTGGTTTGGGTATTCTTTAGGTGATTGGTCAAGTGTTTGGGATGCAGCAGCAAAACGCGCAGTGGACGGGAATTACTTAGAAAATGGCAAAATTAGTCAAACTCAGATCAGAAATGATGTAACCGCTGAAACTAAATTTCGCCCCGATGAAACTAATTGACGGGAAAAAATAATGACGAATCCGCAAAGATTGATTGTTGGTATTAGTGGTGCATCTGGCATTATCTACGGTATTCGTATTTTGCAAACGTTAGCAGATTCTGAAGTTGAAACTCATCTAGTGATGTCTGAATCTGCACGTTTGACATTAAGTTCTGAATCAACCATGAGCGTTAAAGATGTTGAGGTTTTAGCGACGGAGGTACATCATATTAAAAATATTGGTGCGACGATTGCATCAGGTTCCTTTAAAACAATGGGGATGGTGATTGCACCTTGTTCAATTAGATCTTTATCTGAAATTTCTTGGGGGATGACAACAAGTTTATTATCACGCGCAGCAGACGTGGTTTTAAAAGAGCGTCGTCGCTTAGTACTTTTGGTTCGTGAAACGCCATTACATGCCGGGCATTTAAAAACGATGTTGCAAGCCACCGAAAATGGGGCCATTATCATGCCACCGGTACCAGCATTTTACGCTCAACCAGCGACCATTGATGAGATGGTTAATCATACGGTTGGTCGTTGCTTAGATTTATTTGATATTGACACAAAACTAACCAAACGCTGGGAAGGAATAGGTAAGAAAGAATGAAAAAGGTAAAAATGTTATTAAAAAAAATTGCTAGTATTTTTTGCGTAGCTTGCATTGCTTTGCAATTTATCCCCACTGCCACTGCAGCTGATGCTTATCCTAGTAAGCCAATCCGTTTAGTCTTAGGTTATGCGCCTGGAGGAGTAGCTGATATCACGGCACGTTTAATAGCGCAGAAAATGTCTGACTCTATGGGGCAACAAATTGTCGTTGATAATCGCCCAAGTGCCGGAGGTATTGTAGCGGCTCAAGCGGTAGCGGCAGCTGATCCGGATGGATATACGATCTTGCATCTTAACTATGGTAACGCAGTCAGTGAAGCAATTTTTAAAAAACTACCTTACGATATTCAAAAAGATTTTGAGCCTGTTTCTTTAATGGGTTCCTTTGACGTTTTAATGCTGGTAGATAAAAATTCAGATATTCAAAATGTGGCTGACTTTATTGCTAAAGCTAAAGCAAATCCAGAAAAATACAACATAGGATCGGTTAGTGTTGGTAGTGGGCAGCATATGTCTGCTTCATTATTTAAAAGTATGACAGGTTTGCAAGTTGAAATAGTGCCATACAAAGCAACATCTAATTTATTCATGGCACTTAAATCGAAAGATATTTCTGTTGCATTTGAAATTATTTCGCCCGCTATGGCAATGATAAAAAGTGGCGATTTAAAGCCTTTAGCAGTATCAAGCGTGAAACGCTATGAAGCCTTAGCAAACATACCAACACTTAATGAGAGTGGTGTGAAGGGATTTGATGTAGTTGCATGGAATGGCATGGCTGTACCAGCCAAAACTCCTAAAGCAGTAATAGATCGTTTAAATAAAGAGGTAAACCTTGCCTTAAGAGATCCTGAAGTTAAAGCTAAATTTCAATCGGTTGGTATTGAACCAAAAGGTGGAAGTCCTGAAGACTTAAAAACTCTTTTGGTAAATGAAATTGCAAAATGGAAAAAATTAGTAGCGCAACTCAATATGGAAAAACTCTAATAAGATTCCATTTAAACAACCATGAAAAACGCTATTTTATATGTTTACTATAAGCTCCAGCCGGACGATCATACGGTTTTAAAAGACGGTATTGCTCGCCTGCAACAAGAAATTGAAAAATTTGACACCTTATTACAATTTCAGGTCTTACAACGTCCAGAAGTTGGCAGTGATGGTAACGAAACATGGATGGAGGTTTACCATCATCCAGCAGGGATAACTCCTGCAATGATTCAGCAAATTAATAAAATTGCTTTATCCTGTGGATTACCCGAGCAAAGAAAAAATGAATTCTTTATTCCTTTGCGTTAATCTAATTTAAATGACTGAGAGACTCAAATGCATATTGTTGTTTTAGACGATTTTGAAAACGCACTAGCCGTTTTAAAGGATAATCCCACCGTCAAAGAAAAAGCCACGATTGATCTCTATCAAGATCGTCTAGTCGGAGAAGCCTTGGTTACGGCACTTAAGTCTGCCAATGTCCTTGTGATGAATCGCGACAGAACACCTCTCAGAAAAGCTTTACTTGATCAACTGCCTAATTTGCAATATGTGGTTTTTACTGGAAGTCGTAATTTACTGATTGATTATGATGTTTTAGAAGAGCGCAAGATACCAATTAGTTTTACAGAGTTTGGACCATCTAAAGAAACCACGGTTGAATTAACCTGGGCACTTATTTTGGCTGCCTACAAGAGGATTGGTGAGCAAAGTCAATTGATCCAAGCAGGTAAGTGGCGCAACGAACACTCTGTATTGCCTGCCTTGATTGGAGAGCGTTTAGGGGTCCTTGGCTTAGGAAATATTGGCGCTAAAGTTGCCAAAGTAGGGGTTGCATTTGGTATGGATGTGGTGACGTGGAGTCCAAATATGACTCCAGAAAGAGCCGCTGAGCATGGTGTTAAGTCCGTCACTAAAGAAGAGTTACTGAGGACATCCAAAATTGTTACTTTGCATTTAGTGCCTGGAGAGACAACCCGTGGGATTATTAATGCGCAAACCCTTTCTCTGATGAGGAATGATGCTCTTTTAGTAAATACCTCACGATCCACATTAATTAAAACAGCTGACTTAGTGGCTGCTTTAAAGCTTGGTAACCCAGGCATGGCAGCCCTTGATGTTTATGATGAAGAACCCTTACCTATGAGCGATTCGTTTAGACAATTAAATAATATACTTATGACTCCACATTTGGGTTTTGTTGCACAGCCTGTTTATCAAAGGCTCTCGCAAGGGGCGGTCATGGCGATTGAGGCTTGGCTTAAAGGCGAGCCCTTAGTTAATATAGTCAAAAAGTAGTTATTTAGGTGCATAATCAAATAACAATTTTTTTAAAGGACTAATATCATGACAATACGACTTGGCGACCTAGCCCCAGACTTCGAGCAAGATTCATCTATCGGTAAAATTAAGTTCCATGAATGGGCTGGAGATTCTTGGGTAATTTTATTTTCTCACCCAGCTGACTTTACACCTGTATGTACAACAGAACTCGGTTTAACCGCCAAGTTAAAGCCTGAGTTTGATAAGCGTCATGTCAAAGCGATTGCATTATCTGTGGATCCTTCTGATAAGCATGTTACTTGGATTAAAGATATTGAAGAGACCCAAAAAACAGTGGTAGGTTTCCCGATTATTGCTGACGAAGATAAATCGGTCTCTAATTTATACGACATGATTCACCCTAATCAATCTGCGACAGCAACGGTGCGTTCACTATTCGTAATTGATCCGAAAAAAGTCGTGCGCTTAATGATTACGTATCCAATGAGTACTGGTCGTAACTTTGACGAGGTTTTGCGCGTAGTAGATGCCTTGCAACTGACCGATGCATATACAGTAGCTACTCCAGGAAACTGGAAAGATGGTGACGATGTCATTATTCCAATGACAGTACAAGATCCAGAAGTGATTAAAGCTAAGTATCCAAAAGGCGTTACATCACCTAGACCTTATTTACGCATCACACCGCAACCCAATAAGTAATCTTTTCAGAATCATCAAAAAGCCCGCTTTAGCGGGCTTTTTACCTATAATGATATTTTATATTTGAACCATAACTTAGTGGTTGGATTTCTATTTAACTTAATGATGAGACGATTTTTTCTAGTAGCGGTTATCACTAGTATCTTTTACTTTCCTTTGAAGTACTCTCTTGCCCAGACGAGAGAGTCTATTACTGTTGCTGCAGCAGCTAACCTGAACGGCGTTCTTGATGAGTTGATTCGGCAATACACAAAACAAAGTGCATTACCTGTTAAAGTTGTTTATGGCTCATCTGGACATTTTTATCAACAAATCCAGCAAGGTGCAAAATACGATATTTTATTATCTGCCAATCAAGATTATGTTGACCGTCTAGTCAGTCAAGGCTACACAAAGGATGCTGGCGTTGTGTATGCCCGAGGCAGGTTAGTCGTGCTGATATCTAACAAGTCAAAGATTCACCTTACTCCAGATTTAAGCGATTTGAAGCAAGCCATTCAAGATGGTCGACTTTCCAAGTTTGCAATTGCAAATCCTGGATTAGCTCCTTATGGTGCCGCAGCGATTCAAACTTTAGAGTACTTAGGACTGACGAAGAAGTTTCAACCCATCTTGGTTATGGGGGGTGATGTTGGACAAACCATGTTATTTATTTATTCAGAAGCAGCTCAAGCAGGTATGGTCCCATGGTCCATGGTAAAGCAATCTAAAACAATTAAAGAAGAGTCTTTTTTACTTATTCCTGAAAAACAGCACCAACCGATTTTACAAAAAATGATGATATTTAAACAAGCAAACCCTTCTGCTAAAGGTTTTTATGATTACTTACAATCTGCAGAAGCTAAAAATATTTGGCGTCATTACGGTTATGAGTAATCCTTAAACATGGATTGGTCAGCACTTTATCTTTCGATTCAATTGGGGCTATTAACGAGTATTGTCTTAATACCGTTGGGTATTTTTGTATCTTTTTGGATGCAAAGACAATCTACAGTGGTCAACCAAATACTTGAAACGCTCTTCACATTGCCGCTTGTACTCCCCCCCACCGTTCTTGGATACTATTTGTTAGTTGGTTTTGGCAAAGGGAGTTGGTTAGGTGAATGGTTATATCAATTGACACAGGTATCATTGGTATTTTCATTTGCCGGAATATGGCTGGCCAGCTTGATTTTTAACATTCCATTTGCCTGGCTACCCATTCGCAGAGCCTTTGAAGGTATTCCCCAAGATCTAAAAGATGCTTATAAAACATGCGGGTTAAACCCGTGGCAAGCATTTTGGAAAATAGAGTTGCCGCTTGCCTGGAAGGGTATTGTGATGGCACTCATCATGACTTTTACTCATACACTTGGGGAGTTTGGGGTTGTACTGATGGTGGGGGGGAATATTCCTGGCAGTACCAGAACCGTTTCAATTTCTATTTACGATCAAATGCAAACCTTGCATATGGATGAGGCGGGCATGATGGCTTTAATCTTACTGATTATTTCATTCTTAGGCTTATTGGCGAGTCAATGGATTGTGGCTCGTCAACAGAGTATGTCCCGTTATAAAGCATAAATTTATGTTACAAGTTCAACTTCAATCTCAAGACCCTGTTTATTTAGACATGGCATTTGAGTGTCAAAATGGACAGCTACTCGCTCTAGTAGGACCTTCAGGAAGCGGTAAAACTAGTGCATTACGTGCGATTGCTGGATTGCTTCCTGTTGCTAGTGGAAAAATTGGTATCGGTGACACCACTTGGTTGGATACAGAAAATAACTTATTTATTCCACCAACGAAAAGATCTATAGGTATGGTGTTTCAGAACTATGCACTATTTCCCCATCTCACTGCTTATCAAAATATAGAACTCGCTCTACCTAGTCATCTTACCCAAGAGTATGTGGAAGGTCTGTTGAAAGACATGGGATTAATGGATTTACAGAAGCGCTATCCCCATGAGTTATCTGGTGGACAGCGTCAGCGCGTGGCATTAGCGAGAGCTTTTGCGCGCCAGCCAAAAGTGTTATTACTCGATGAAGCCTTCTCAGCAGTGGATCATCCAACCCGAAAAATTCTTTATGAAGAGTTAATTAAACTACGGCAACGGATCGAAATTCCGATTGTGATGGTAACCCATGATCTTCGAGAGGCTAGGTTACTCAGCGACAATATGTGTATTCTGGATCAAGGAAAATCCCTACAGCAGGCTACACCAGCACATATTTTCTCTAGCCCACGGAATGAACGAGTTGCCCAGTTGGTAGGACTATCGGATATTTTTTCAGGCACTTTTTTCAAAAAAGAGCAGGTTGATTCTGAAACTGGAGTGTCAATCGCTCATTTAAAGTGGGGACAGGGAATCCACTCAGTTATATTGGAAATTAACGATAAAGGTCGATTACCGAATCATACTGAGGTGAAATGGGTAATATCAGGGGAGTACGTCGATTTATCTTTAACCAAAAAACGAGAAGTGAATAGTTTTTCGGCAAGCGTCAGTAAGATTTTGCAATTAGGTGACGTGTCAAGTCTAACTTTGTCTATAGAGCTGCCATTCCCACAAATGATGCATCTCGAGATAAGTACAAGGATGGTTCGAGATTTAGTTTTATTGGAAGGTAAAACTATTTATCTATCACTTGATCCTTCAGGTATACATATTATGCCCGTGTATTCTGATCCGAGTGTCAAAATAGCTCAAAAAAAATTACGTGAAAAGCCAATTCAAATTGGTGCCGTTTTATTGGTAGCTGGTCAGGGTAGTCGATTGGGTGATATTCCTAAATCACTCATGAAGATTGATGGGGTGACTTTACTCGAGAGACATATCGAAACTTTAAATGCATTTGTGACGCAAGCGCCGATTGTGGTGACTGGTTTTTATGCAGACTCTATCCATGAGAAGATCAAACATAAGCAAGTCCAGTGGGTTCACAATCCAGCTGCAGAGGCTGGTCAATCTAGTTCCGTCAGATTAGGTTTAGAAACCTTGTATCAGAGTAATCAAAGCTTGGATGTGATTTTGATGATGCTGGGTGATCAACCTTTTTTAAATGAAGCTGATATTCGTCAATTGATTGAAAACTTTAAAGTACGTAAATTGGGACAATTTTTATTACCCATTGTTCAAGGCAAACGTGGCAATCCAGTCCTACTGTCTGGAAGTGCGCTTAAGAAAATTATTGAAAAAGCACCCGAGATGACGGTTCGACAATATATGGATCAACACCCTGATGAAGTGATTCCTTGGGAAAGTGCCAATCATCATTATATTTTTGACATTGACTCTTTTGAAGATGTGATTGATTTTCAGAACAAGACAGGCTTTAAAATAGAGCTACCTGCAAAACAATAATAAATAAGGTTAATAGGTATGGAAAATATTGATGTCACAGTACTTCGGCAGTTACACACTTGGCGCAGTGCTGATAAAAAAGCATTGCTAGTGACCGTAGTTCGTACTTGGGGATCTTCGCCAAGACCTATTGGTTCGATTATGGCTTTATGTGAAGACAGTCGGGTTGTTGGAAGCGTCTCTGGTGGTTGCATTGAGGATGATCTCATCCGCCAACACCTCGAACCAGGCGCTTTAAAAGATCAATTACCGCGATTATTGCATTACGGTATTACAGCTGACGAAGCACATCGATTTGGTTTGCCTTGTGGTGGAACTTTAGAATTATTATTAGAGTACAACCCACAAGACCACTCTTTAAAGGAATTAATTGGGTATTTAGGACAAGGTCAATTGGTGGCACGTTGTTTAGATCTTACAAGCGGAGATGTGACTTTAAAGACAACCAATCAGCCTGCTGAGCTGGTGATAACAAATACCTCTTTAATCAATACCTTTGGCCCAGAATATCGGATGTTAATCATTGGTGCTGGTCAAATGAGTGAGTATTTGGCCACGATGGCTTTATTTAATGGTTTTTCAGTCACCGTCTGTGATCCAAGAGATGAGTACCGGTCGAGTTGGTCAGTACCTAATGTTGCACTTGATTTCGGGTCACCTGATGATATGGTAACTAAATTAAAACCTGATTCAAGAACCTGTGTCGTGGCTTTAACGCATGACCCAAAATTGGATGATTTAGCCCTGATTGAGGCATTAGAAACTGAGGCATTTTATGTTGGAGCGATTGGTTCCAGACGAAACAATGCTTCTAGACAATCAAGACTGATTGAGCATTTTGGCCATTCTGAAAAATCCTTAGAAAAATTACGAGGACCCATTGGCATTTATATCGGTAGTAAAACACCATCCGAGATTGCTGTCAGTGTTATGGCAGAAATTTTGGCAGTGAAAAATGGCGTCACCTTACCCAGAGAAATGTCAGTCGCTATTGCCAAGCAGGGCTTGAATTTAGAATAAAATCTTCTTAATTTACATTGAAGTAATGTGCGGCGATTCCCAAACACCCACAAACTAGCAAGACCCGCAAAATGCTTTGGCCATATCTGATGATGGCGATACTTGCCACAATCATGATAGATAACACAAAGATGAAGTGTTCGAACCTGACATTTGTATTAAGTTCATCAGGTAATAAGGTATGAAGAGCGAAAAATATCGCTAAATTTGCAATCACACCTACTACGGCACAAGTGATCCCAGATAGTATGGGCATTAACTTGAGTTCAGAACGGGTAGATTCAATAAAGGGGCCGCCTAAAAAAATAAAGCAAAAAGAAGGCATGAAGGTAAACCAACTCACCACCAGACCACCAAAAATTCCGGCAAGAATTGGCGATTCCATGAGGAGGGCGTGGCTATATGAAGCAATAAATCCAATATAAGTTACAACGATGATTAAAGGACCTGGGGTCGTTTCACCTAAAGCTAAACCATCCATCATTTGTCCAGTGGTAAGCCATTGAAAGTTTTCAACCGCAGCTTGAAAAACGTATGGTAAAACGGCATAAGCCCCACCGAAAGTAAGAAGGGCCGCCTTTGTGAAAAACCATGCCAATTGACTGAACAAATGATCTGGACCAAATGCGGTTAATAAAGCCCAATAAGGTAGGACAAAAGCGAAGAGTGAAACAATAAGCACTATCAAAAAGCGTTTGATTGCAAAATGCGTGTGTGGGAGTTGATCTGATTCATCATCAATGAGTGCTGGGATATTCGATTTGGTCGACTCTTTTGAGGAGTGGACTGAAGGATTGGAGTTCATCCGCTCAGGTTTGATTTGGGAGACTAAAAATCCTAGGGCCCCAGCACTAATAATGATGATGGGATAGGAAATTTTGAACTGCATAGCCAATAAGGCGGCAAGTGCAATGGCAATATGCAAAGGCTTTTTGAGAATTTTTTTACTAATCCGATAGCCTGCCGCTATAACAATCGCCGTGACCGCTGGTTTGATACCTAAAAAAATACCTTCAATGATTGGTGAATGACCATAGGCTACATAAATGATGGACAGGAGGATTAACAGTAAAAGAGCCGGAAAAATAAATAAAACACCCGCAATGATCCCGCCAATCGTTCGGTGAAGTAACCAGCCGATGTAAATCACGAGTTGCAACGCTTCTGGACCGGGCAAAATCATGCAATAGTTCAAAGCATGTAAAAATCGTTTTTCAGAAATCCAGCGTTTTTTATCGACTAGTTCGTGATGTACCGTTGAGATTTGGCCGGCGGGGCCACCAAAACTAATAAATCCTAGCTTTAACCAAAATAAAATTGCCTCTTTAAAAGAGGCATTCACTGGATTTTGCATACTTATTTATAGCGCATTCATGCCACCAACGACTTGACTATAGCCAGCATCAACGTAGGTAATTTCACCTGTAATACCCCCGGCTAAGTCAGACATAAAGAATGCAGCTGCATTACCAACATCATTGATGGTCACGTTGCGACGTAGTGGCGCATTTTTTTCAACACTATCAAGAATTTTACTGAAGTCTTTAATGCCACTGGCCGCAAGCGTTTTAATTGGACCAGCAGAAATCCCGTTGACACGGATACCTTGAGAGCCGAGTGCTTGCGCTAAATAACGAACACTTGCTTCGAGAGATGCTTTGGCTAAGCCCATTGTGTTGTAGTTAGGAATAACGCGCATGGAGCCCAAATAAGTGAGAGTCAACAATGCCGCATTGGGGGTGAGCATGTGATGTGCAGCTTTTGCCATCGCAGGAAAACTATATGCGGAAATATCATGCGCAATACGAAATGACTCGCGGTTTAAACCCTCCAAAAAATCACCCGTAATAGCATCTTTTGGGGCAAAGCCGATGGAATGGACAAAACCATCAAATTTGGGCCAAGTTTTACTTAAATCACTGAAGAGTTGGGTAATTTGCTCATCGCTACTGACATCACAGTCAAAAATTAACTCACTATTGAATTCTTTCGCAAAATCGGTAATTCTTTCCTTAAAACGCTCACTTACATAGGTAAAAGCAAGTTCCGCACCTTCCCGATGACAGGCTTTAGCGATGCCATAAGCAATAGAACGATTGGATAAAACGCCAGTAATGAGAATTTTTTTACCTGCAAGAAAGCCCATATAAATATCCTTTTGATTGTGAGGTGTATAAGAATTATCCCAAAATTGAGGAGTCACTACTACAATTGTGCAAAATCGAACTAAATTGTAAGTTGTTAGAATATGCATATCTGATGAAAATACTGATCTTTTGCTTAAGTCTTCTAATATTAATACCCCAGTCCTCCTGGGCGGGCCACGCATTTGCGCAATATGGTAACCCCAAGTATGCAAAAGATTTTCCTAACTTTGATTTTGTCAATCCTCAAGCTCCTCAGGGTGGCACACTTACTCTCGCCAACCCCGATCGACGGACCAGTTTTGATAAATTTAACCCTTATACCTTAAGAGGGGTATCTGCACCAGGGATTGCTGGATTGTTATTTGAATCATTAGCGATTGGCAGTGCAGACGAAACTTCGACAATTTATGGATTAATTGCTGATGATATGAGCTTGTCGAGTGATCATTTGTCGATGACATTTCACATTCGGTCGGAAGCAAAATTCAGTGATGGCAGTCCCATTTTAGCAAGCGATGTGAAGTACAGCTTTGATACTTTAATGAGTAAATTAGCTCATCCTAGTTACCGTAATGTCTTTGCAGACATCAAACAAGTTGTGGTGTTGTCCGATCGCCTCGTGCGATTTGACTTTAAGAGTAGAACTGGAGAAGCTCCATTACTTGCTGGTACGATGCCTATTTTTTCTCCGAGGTGGGGATTGAAGCCTGATGGTACTAAAACACCATTTGATCAATTGGCATTTGAAAAGCCGGTTGGAAGTGGGCCCTATGTAATTGACTCCTATCAGGCCGGTAGAAACATTGTATTTAAAAAGAATCCCAACTATTGGGGGAAAAATCTGAATGTGCGAGTGGGTAACTTTAACTTCGACCGCATTGTCTATAAGTTGTTTAGTGATGACACCGTTCGATTAGAAGCATTTAAAGCAGGGGAGTTCGATGCCATCGTTGAATATCGTGCGAAGCTTTGGGCGAAAAGTTATGTGGGTAGAAAATTTGATCAAGGGCTTCTCATTAAAAAAGAGTTTGAACATCACAACGGTGCTGGTATGCAAGGCTTTGCGATGAACACCCGTAAAGAAATATTTAAAGATCCTAGAGTTCGTCAAGCACTAGGCTTGGCTCTAGATTTTGAGTGGCTTAATCGGCAAATTTTCTATAGTCAATATAAACGTTTAGATAGTTATTTTTCAAACTCACTTTTAGGGGCTACATATGAAAAAAATAGCGTTCCTGCCGGAGAAGAACTTAAATTATTAAAAAGTCTTCAACAAAAATATCCTGGTGAAATACCCGCAAGTATTTTTGGGCCCATGCCATCTGCAGTGAGCACAGCTCCACCGGACTCTTTGAGGTCCAACTTGATCAAAGCAAAAGAACTGTTAGCACAGGCAGGCTGGACCTACCGAGATGGTGCTTTGCGGAATGTGGCGGGCCAAGCTTTTGAGTTCGAGATGTTAGAGGATAGCCCATTCTTGCTGCGTATATTGACTGCTTACGTCCGTAATTTAGAAAAACTAGGGATTAAAGCGAACGTACGCACAACAGATAATGCCCTGTATCAACAACGACTGGATGAGCATGATTTTGAAATGACAACGATCAGATATCAGGACTCCCAAAGCCCTGGTAATGAATTATGGGATCGTTTTGGGAGTGAGGCTGCAACGCAAAAAGGGACTGATAATCAGATTGGAGTTCGCCTGCGCAGTGTGGACGATTTAATATCGATGATTACTCGAGCAGAAGAGCGCGAGAATTTATATATTGCTACCAAAGCTCTTGACCGTATTTTGATACATAATTATTTTGTTGTGCCTCACTGGTATAACCCTACACACCGTATTGCCTACAGTACACAATTAGGAATTCCTAAGCCTCCGCTTTATTACACTGCTGAGGCATGGATCATTGGCAATTGGTGGCGAGATACAAGTACTTCTATTCAGAAAGAATCCAGATGAGACATGGATTAGCACCTTACATTGTCAAACGCTTATTGTTGATGATTCCTACATTGATTGGTGTGTTAACGATTACCTTTGCCGTAGTTCAGTTTGTGCCGGGCGGCCCTGTTGAACAAATGATTTTAGAATTAAAAGGACGTGGCGGGGCTGGCGTAGGCGCTGGGGAGTCTACAGGTGGTGGGAGCACCTATCGAGGACGGCAAGGAATTGATGAAAAAAATCTTGCTGAAATAAAAGCACTTTACGGCTTTGATAAACCTCCTATTGAGCGTTATTTCAGCATGCTGGGCAAGTTTGCAAGATTTGATTTAGGACAAAGTTATTACCAGCATCAAAGTGTCTGGCAATTAGTGATTTCTAAACTACCAGTATCTATCAGTATAGGTTTGTGGACTTTTTTTATTACTTATTTGATATCCATTCCATTAGGTATTTCAAAGGCCATTCGAGACGGCACAAGGTTTGATACTGCTACGAGCATGTTGGTGTTAGTTGGATATGCCATTCCTGGATTTGTGATGGGGATTTTGTTATTGGTTCTGTTTGGGGGGGGGACTTTTCTACAAATTTTTCCACTTCGCGGATTAGTTTCAGATAATTGGGAGTCTCTTAGCTGGTCTGGGAAAATTTTAGATTACGCCTGGCATTTGGTATTGCCTATTACTGCATCAGTCCTAGGTAGCTTCGCAGTTATTACGATGTTGACGAAAAATTCTTTTATTGAAGAAATTCGTAAACAATATGTGATTACTGCAAGAGCAAAAGGTTTACCAGAACGATTGGTCATGTGGCGTCATATCTTTCGTAATGCCATGATTCCTCTTGTCACTGGATTTCCGGCAGCGTTTATTGGAGCTTTTTTTGCAGGCTCACTCTTGATTGAAACCTTATTTTCATTAGATGGACTTGGCCTTATGTCGTTTGAAGCGGTGATGCGAAGAGACTATCCAGTTGTATTAGGGACCTTGTATATATTCACTTTGATAGGTTTATTTACGAAATTAATATCTGATGTGGCATACGTATTAGTTGATCCACGAATTCAGTTCGAGAGTCAAGGATCCTAAGATGGCTTTGATAAAGAAGAAAAATACCTCTTGGCAACGCTTCAAAAGTAATCGGTTGGGCTATTACAGCTTGTGGATTTTTATGATTGTTTTTGGGATTAGTTTATGTGCGGAATTAGTTGCTAATGATCGCCCCATAATTGCTTCTTATGATGGTCAGATATATTTTCCAATCATCAAAGACTATCCTGAGACAGTGTTTGGAGGCGACTTTGAGACGCCGACTGATTTTCATGATCCTTTAATTCGATATAATCTTCGTCAAAAAGGGAATTGGGCAATTTATCCCTTAATTGAATACAGCTATTTGAGCCTTAACTATTTTTCTAAACAACCTAATCCTGCATCACCATCTGCAGACAACTGGATCGGGACTGATGACCGAGGACGGGATGTTCTTGCTCGACTGATTTATGGATTTCGGATTTCTGCTTTATTTGGCTTGGCACTTACGCTTGTTGGAGTCATTATTGGAGTTTTACTTGGTGGCTTAATGGGATATTTAGGTGGTAATTTTGATTTAATTTCACAACGTGTTATTGATATTTGGCGTTCATTACCAGAGTTATACCTTCTCATTATTTTAGCCTCTGTATTCAGTCCAAGTATTTGGCTGTTAGTGATCCTACTTTCATTATTTAGTTGGATTAATTTGTCAGATTATGTACGAGTAGAGTTTTTTAGAAATAGAGGCCTGGAATATGTCAAGGCAGCTCGTGCTCTTGGATTATCGAATTGGAAGATTATGGTCAAACATATTCTGCCCAATAGTTTAATTCCAGTGATTACTTTTCTACCATTTCAAATGAGCGCGGCTATTTTGTCATTAACCAGTTTAGATTTTTTAGGCCTGGGGGTTCCACCAGATACGCCGAGCCTTGGTGAATTGCTTTCACAAGGAAAATCTAATTTAGATGCGTGGTGGATTTCTTTATCCACTTTTATTGTTCTCGTGGGTACCTTGTTATTGTTAACCTTTATGGGTGAGGCTTTGCGAAACGCATTTGATCCTAGGAAAAGGGGATCCATGTGAGCGAACATTTAAAAATTACCCAGTTAACCATTCAATTTGGTGAAGGACGGAAAGAGCGAAAGGTCGTTGACGGACTTAGTCTGGAAGTTCTGCCAGGTGCAAGGGTCGCGATTGTGGGGGAATCTGGGTCAGGTAAGTCATTAACTGCATTGTCTGTTTTGGGTTTATTGCCAGATGGTGCGCAAGTTAGTGGGCATATTCATTGGGGCGATAAAAATTTATTGCGTGTGCCGATTGAGGAGTTGCGCAGTATTCGTGGACGTGATATTGCCATGATTTTTCAAGAACCTATGACAGCTCTTAATCCACTCTTTACGATTGGCTATCAGATCATCGAAGCTGTCATGATTCATGAACCCTTTTTAGGCAAAGAAACCGCGCGTCAACGTGCGCAAGAAATGCTTGAAAAAGTTGGTTTGCCAGATGTAAAAAACAAAATGCAATCCTATCCACATCAGTTATCTGGTGGGCAGAGACAGCGGGCGATGATTGCTATGGCCCTATCTACCAAACCGAAGTTGTTAATTGCAGATGAGCCAACGACTGCACTTGATGTAAATTTAAGAAAGCAAATCTTGGACTTATTACAAGAGTTGCAACAACAGTCTGAGCATCAATCCATGTCAGTTTTGCTGATTACACATGACCTTAATTTGGTAAAGAGATTTGCACAGCAAGTCGTCGTGATGCATCAGGGGAAAGTAGTGGAATCTGGGACAACTCAAGAAATATTTCACACACCAAAATTGCCCTATACACAATCCTTGGTCAACAGTCATCCAGAATCACATTTATTACCCATCATTCCTTTAGCGACTCATTTATTGACAGTAAATAATGTAGGTGTTTCATATCCAACGCCAAAATCTGGCTGGAGTCAGATACTTGAATTTTATAAAAAACCTTCTTTTACATCCGTATTGAGAAAGGTCAGTCTTGATTTACGTCAAGGTGAAACATTAGGTGTCATTGGTGAGTCTGGTTCTGGTAAAACCACTTTAGGGATGGCCTTATTAGATTTACTCGGTGGTACAACTGCCAAAGTTGAGGGTGAAGTTGAGATATTGGGCCGGAATTGGAAGCAGATCGATGCAAAAGAACAACGGCAGTTGCGCGCCAAGTTTCAAGTGATATTTCAGGATCCATTCGGATCTCTTTCACCAAGAATGTCGGTTGGTCAAATCGTGGCGGAGGGGCTTGATGTGCATCAGTTGCATTTGAGTAAAGAGCAGAAATTACAGAAAGTTTCAGAGGTATTGGCAGAAGTTGGTCTCGAAAAAAGTGCGATTGAGCGCTACCCACATGAATTTTCGGGAGGGCAAAGACAACGGATTGCCATTGCTAGAGCGTTGATTTTAAAGCCTGAAATTTTAATTTTAGATGAACCAACCTCTGCTTTAGACGTCACTATTCAAAAACAGGTGCTAACACTTTTAACTGAATTGCAACATAAATATAATTTGGCGTATATCTTTATTAGTCATGATATTGCCGTCGTACGGGCGATGTCTCATCGTATTATGGTCTTGCAACATGGCGACGTTGTGGAGTTTGGAGAGACAGAAGATATGATTCGCTCACCAAAGTCGAAATATACAGAACAGTTGATTCAAGAAGCTTTTTGATAAATTTACGACATAAGTATTGAAAATAATTGTAAACTTGGTTAGACTATGACAAATTGATGAAGACTCTTAATATTTACATGAAATTTCAACAACATACAAAATACATCTTAACGACTACTTTAGTTTTAGCGACTATTTTTAGTCACTTTTCCTATGCTCAGTCCACTGAAGAGGCAGTTGCACCTACCACACCCAAACAAAGTTTTTATGGCAAGGTAGCTGGAACTGTATCTGATAGTACTTCGGGTCTTATTAACAATGCGATGCAGTTAATTGGTGTGCGTTATCGTTGGGGTGAAAAAGTTCAGACTGGTTTTGATGCAAGTGCTTTTGTAAAATATGTGTTTAAAGATAACTTGGGCTTTTTATTTCCAGCCAAGACTGATGAAATGAGCAAAGTTGGATTACAAATTTCACGTGATAATTTAAAGCCAGGTGACTTGGTTTTCTTCAATACCCTACAGCGTGAGAATTCACATGTTGGCATCTACGTTGGTGAAAATAAATTTATTCATGCACCGGCTCGTGGATCTGGCGTGCGTGTGGACGATATGACTACCGTTTATTGGGACAAGCGTTTTGATGGTGCCCGCCGTGTCAATCCAGCGACTAAAGATAGTATGCAAATGGATAGCATTATTAAGTGAGTATTGTTTTTATTCATAAATAAAGGCAGCCTTTGCTGCCTTTATTTTTTCTTGAATTCTTCAATTTTATTTTTCAATGGACTGATTTGTTGTTGCATGGCAATTTCTCCAGCCAAAATGGCGGCATTTCGAGATCTGAAGTCAGTACTTTTCATTTGGGGGAGTTGAGGAACTACTATTACATCAGCAAGAGGTAATTCCCAATTGGTGATACTACGTCCCATAATGGTTGTTGTTTGTAATAAAGTTCCCAATATGCCACTTACTTGTTGATCAGATGGATCAGAGGAAATATTGACGGCGATGACAATGTCCGCCCCTAAATTTCTAGTGAATTTAATTGGCACTGGAGAGGTTAGACCGCCATCAACATATTCCTTACCTTGAATGACTGTTGGCGTAAATATCCCAGGAACACTACTAGATGCTCTCACTGCTTGTCCAGTATCGCCTCGCTGAAATAAGATAGGATTACCTGTTTTTAAATCAGTGGCAACAATTCCAAGATGAATTTTCATTTGCTCGATAAGGCGATTTTTGACTAGCTGATTGACTTTGGATTGCAGGGCATCACCCTTAATCATCCCCCCTATCTTTCCGGAGAATGGATTCGTCCAATCTGTAATTGTTGCCTCATCTAAATCAATTGCAATTTGTTGAAGTTCATTAGCAGATATGCCTGAGGCGTAAATAGCACTGATTACGCTACCTGCGCTAGTGCCAACGATGATGTTGGGTTTGATGCCATTCGCTTCAAGGACTTTAATCACACCAATATGAGCAAAGCCTCGAGTAGCACCGCTTCCCAAGGCCAGGCCAATGACTGGATCCCTCATGAGGGGCGGAGGTTTACTGACTGAATCCTGAGAAGTATCTTTGCCCGAATGCATCATTGAACAAGCATTCAGTAACAGGACACTTAGGAGGAGTAAGAGCCGTAAAAAGGAGCCATTAAAAGTCATCAATTGCATGCACGATATGGGTTGTCGGTGATCGATAAGTGAATAATTCTTAAGAGGGACATTAACTATTTGGATTATCCTGAAGAATTCGATATAATAGCTTATTCGAGTAAAAAGCATATCCTAATTTGTTTAATTACGTACGTCTAATAAATTTTATTGGTCACCTTTGACACTAATACATTCGGCCTTTTCAGTTAGAAAAAAGTCAAATCGTTGCAAATAAAAACCATTGTGGATCGTTAAATTCCATCACTCTTGATAGAGTTAGTAGAAAGTTATTATTGAAAGCAATTTCAAACCTCACTTATGATTGAAAACCATTACAAGCAAGTGCTTGAAACAGCACTTTTATGCAGTCCAGAACCGTTATCGATTAATGAACTCTCTCGCCTTTATGGTGATGAGGTTACCCCAGAAAATATTATTACTTGGTTACATGAATTACAAGGTGATTGGTCACAAAAAGGCATGGAGCTCGTCCATATTGCAACAGGTTGGCGTTTTCAAAGTCGGTTATCGATGCGTGAATATCTAGATCGAATGACGGTTGAAAAGCCACCCAAATATTCACGTGCTGTGATGGAGACTTTGGCAATTATTGCTTATCGACAACCAGTTACACGAGGTGAGATTGAAGAAATACGTGGCGTTACAGTGAGTTCGCAGATTATTCGCCAACTAGAAGATCGTCATTGGATTGAAGTCATTGGGCATAAAGATACTATTGGTAGGCCTGCACTATATGCCACAGCCAAGCAATTTTTGGATGACATGAGCATACCTAACTTGCAATCATTGCCTTCCTTAGAAGATGGTGTTGTGGTCGACCAGATTGCACAACAAGTTATTAATTTTGAGCAAAATTTATTGGATGAGTCTGCGATAGATAAAGCGATGGAAGAAGAGGCGCAAAATTTAAGTACTGAGCACGAACCTAGTGAAGATAAAGAAGTTCAACACCTTGAATTAGAAGAAAAGAAGCCGAATAATGACTGAAAACGATATACCTGATAGTGCACCGAAGTTGCCTAAAACGGAGCCATCAGAACAAAATGCAGTTGCAGATCTAACTTCAGTTGGAACCAAAGAAGGTAATGTAGGGTCAGAGCCTAGACGTCCAAGAAATCCTCGATTTGGTCGCAAGGGTGGCAAATTTGGACCTAAGAGACCACGGTCTGAAGATGGTTCTCAAGAACAAGTACAAACATCTGAAGATGGCACCTCTATGCCTAAACCCAACAGACATCGTCCAGCTAGCCGAGGGCCACATGTAAGAGCTTCTGCGAGTAATAAACCTAACCCGCTTAAAGAGCAAAGTGAGATGTTGTTTGCACAGGTCGTCTCAGGTGAGTTTGATGCGATCCTAGACACCCCAGAAAAGCCTCAAGCTTCATTGAATGGCGATATGAATGATGATCAATCCCAATCTGTAATTGTTGATCCAAGTTTAAAAGCGCTAGAAGATGCGCAATCGCGTGAATGGAAAGAGGATCAGGATGGCGAGTCATCTGAAGTCGAAGAAGCTATTCATCAATACCAATTCGCGAATGTCAATGAATTACCGATGTCCATGCGAGATGAAGTGTGGTCAGATCTCGATGGCTTAGATGACGATGTTGAAGACGAAGATACCGTTAAATTGCATAAAGTACTAGCTGATGCTGGGATGGGATCTCGTCGAGAAATGGAAGATTTGATTATTCAAGGGCGAGTCTCAGTGAATAGTATGCCAGCGCATATTGGTCAACGCATCGGTGCCACTGATCAAGTGCGCATCAATGGCAAATTGGTGCATCGTAAAATTCAGACTAAACCACCGAGGGTTTTGATGTATCACAAACCGACGGGTGAAATTGTGAGTCAGTCCGATCCTGAAGGACGTCCAACTGTATTTGATCGTTTACCGAAAGCTAAAAATGGTCGATGGATCGCGGTAGGTCGTCTAGACTTTAATACCGAAGGATTATTGCTATTCACCACGTCCGGAGAGTTAGCCAATCGACTCATGCATCCAAGATATGGCATTGAGAGGGAGTATGCAGTTCGTATTTTGGGAGAGTTAGAGCATGAACAAGCACAACTCTTAAAAAATGGTGTGACTCTAGAAGATGGCGTAGCTAAATTTTTACGACTTGCTGATGGAGGTGGTGATGGTGCCAATCGCTGGTATCAGGTTGCTTTGACTGAGGGTAAAAATCGCGAAGTTCGAAGAATGTTTGAGGCAGTAGGTCATATGGTTTCTAGATTAATTCGAACAAGATATGGCATATTTGTACTTCCTCCTCGTCTAAGAAGAGGGCAGTTTGATGAGGTGCCGACAGATCAAGTTGTGCAACTTATGAAAATGGCAGGTTTAAAAACTGCTAATCTAGCGCTTTCTGGCTCAGGTAAACCTCAGCAACGTGGTCATGACCGTCAGCAAGATAGTCATGGTCAGCCAGATCCTATGCAAACTTCTGTGTCCTATTGGGGATCTCGAGAAGCTCTCAAGATGGCAGATGGTCATTTAGGCCTAACTCAGCACAAAAATGGTCAAAACGGTCAAAGTGGTAATGGACACCAGCCTTCTGGTGCGAAGAAAAATGGTCGAAGTAATCCAGGTCGACCAGGCGCAAGAGTATCTCACGAACATGGATTTGCAGGAGCGGCTGGAAATGGCAACCCAAATTCACGTAACACGCGGAATTCAAGAAATCCGACCAATAGGCCAAAATCCAACTTTAAAGGTCCTAGAACAAAGAAATCTAGTGATTTAGGATAAATTCGTATATAATCTTATTTTGCTAGAATTTGTAAGAGTTTTGGTAAGAAATGGGCATTTGCCCATTTTTTTTTGCACAAAATAGTTTTTTGAAGTTGAATAATGATGGTTAATCCAAACCAAGTGATTACTGAGGTAGTAGAAAACCTAGGGTACCAGCTCGTTGATATTGAACGTGAAGGTAGAGGTTTACTGCGCGTAACTATTGAAAATAAAGACTTCAATATCTTAATTAATGTAGGTGATTGTGAAAAAGTTAGCCACCAATTAACTTATACATTACCTGTCGAAAATATTCCATTTGAGAGATTAGAAGTTTCTTCCCCAGGAGTGGATCGCATTTTGATAACTTCGCAAGACTTTGAGCGTTTTCAGGGTTTGGAGATTTCATTAAAGCTTCACATTGCGATGGGTAACCGTAAAAATTTTACTGGGGTTTTGCAGGGTCTGTTGAGTGGCGACCCGCAGTCTCGGGATGCAGTTTGGGGATTGTTGATTGAGCCGAAGCCTGGTGAACCAGCAATGCTTGAGTTTTCATTGGCCGACGTTGATAAAGCGCGGTTAGTTCCAGTACTTGATTTCAAAGGAAAAAAATCATGAGTCGTGAAGTTCTCCTCTTAGTGGATGCATTAGCACACGAAAAAAATGTTGATCGTGTAATTGTTTTTGAAGCCTTGGAAATGGCATTGGCTTCTGCAACTAAAAAGCGTTATGACCTAGAAGTAGACATTCGCGTTGCGATTGATCGTCAGACAGGTGAATATGAATCTTTTCGACGTTGGTTAGTTGTTCCAAGTGAATCTGGTTTACAGGAACCGGATAAAGAAATTTTGTTATTCGAAGCTCAAGAAGAAATTCCGGACATTGAGACTGGTGAATATATTGAAGAACAAATTGAGTCTGAAGCATTTGGCCGTATTGGCGCACAAACTGCTAAGCAAGTAATTTTGCAACGTATACGTGATGCAGAGCGTGAGCAAATTCTGAATGATTTTTTAGAGCGTGGTGAAAAAATTATGAACGGTACGGTTAAACGTGCTGACAAAAACGGTCTAATTATTGAATCTGGACGCGTAGAAGCTTTGTTACGCCGTGATCAAATGATTCCAAAGGAAAATTTAAGAAGTGGTGATCGTGTCCGTGCTTATATTTTGAAAGTAGATCGTGAAGCTCGTGGGCCACAAATTGAATTATCTAGAACTTGTCCAGAGTTTTTGCTCAAATTATTTGAAAACGAAGTACCAGAAATTGAGCAAGGATTATTAGAGTTAAAAGGTGCTGCGAGAGATCCTGGTATTCGTGCGAAGATTGCAGTTGTAACTCACGATAAACGCATCGATCCTATTGGAACTTGTGTAGGTGTTCGCGGAACACGTGTAACAGCCGTTAGAAATGAAGTTGCTGGTGAAGCGGTTGATATTGTGTTGTGGTCAGATGATCCGGCACAGTTTGTCATCGGCGCATTAGCTCCAGCACAAGTATCTTCAATTGTTGTTGACGAAGAAAAACATGTAATGGATGTGGTTGTTGATGAAGATAATTTAGCGATTGCAATCGGTCGAAGTGGTCAAAATGTTCGTTTAGCTAGTGAGTTAACAGGTTGGCAGATCAATATCATGACACCTGAGGAGTCTGCGAAAAAACTGGAAGATGAAGTGCATAAAGTGCGTGAACTCTTCATGGCGAAATTGGATGTTGATGCTGAAGTTGCTGATATTTTGATCGAAGAAGGTTTCAATAGTTTAGAAGAAGTTGCTTATGTTCCCTTAAGTGAAATGCTTGAAATAGAAGCATTTGACGAGGATACTGTGAATGAGTTACGTACGCGAGCAAGAGATTCTCTTGAGGCGGTTGATCATACTGCTGGTGACGAAGTATCTCAAGAGTTAAGTTCTGTCGAAGGTATTACTCCTCAAATTATTGAGCAATTAAATGCGCAGCAAATCTCGACTCGTGATGATTTAGCTGAACTCGCAGTTGATGAGTTAGTTGAAATGACACAGATGGATGAAGAGATTGCCAAGACTTTGATTATGACGGCACGAGCACATTGGTTTAATTAAAAAAGAGGGATCGCATGTCGACCACAACTGTAAAGATATTGGCTGAAGAGTTAAAGCGTTCGACCGACAATGTCCTTGAGCAATTGCGGTTGATTGGTATTGAAAAGCAAGAAGTAACAGATACGCTTACGGATAAAGAGAAGAAGGCACTATTGGATCATATTGAAAAAACACCGGCACCAACAGACGCTAGTGGCAGAAAAAAAATAACGTTAACAAAGCGTGAAACGAGTGAAATTCGTCAATCAGATTCTGCGGGAAGAACTCGAACAGTTCAAGTAGAGGTTCGAAAAAAACGTGTTTTGGTCAAGCAGGATGAGACTCCAATTGTCGAAGTTTCACCATCGCCACCAATCATTGAAACGGTTAAGCCAATTCTTGATGAGCAGGAATTAGCCAAGCGTGAAGCTGAAGCAAATCGTCAAGCGGAGTTATTGGCTAGGCAAGAAGCTGAATTGCATGCGGCTAATGAAGAGAAAAAGATGAAGCAACAAGCCGCTAAAGAGGCTGCAGAGCTTGCCAATAAGCAATCAGATGAGTCAGAAAGTAACGATTCCGTAAAAAAAGCCGATTCTGAAGTTGCTAAATTACCTGCAGCACCAACAACGCCAGTTGTTGAAGAAAAAGATTCAGCTGAAGAGGCCTTAAAATCGATTCGAGCAAGAAGAGCGGTCGCTGAAGCTGAGGCATTAGCAATACGTGAAATGATGAGTACGCCTTCAAAAGTATTGAAGGCACCTCCACCACCAGCACCTCCTGTCGCAGAAGATAAAAAAGGTACTTTACACAAGCCAGTCAAAGCCGAAGGTGCGGATGACAAGAAAAAAGCTCTCCTTAAACCGACCGGGAAACTAATTAAGACTACCGAGACTTCTTCCACATGGCAAGAAGAAGGTGTGAAGAAAAAAACAACTCTAAAAACTCGCGGTGACTCTACTGGTGGTTTGGGTGGTGGTTGGAGAAGCGGTGGTAGTAAAAAGAAATCACACGCATCTCAATCGGATGTAGCTACAAATTTCGTAGCGCCGACAGAGCCAGTCATCCGAGATGTCCACATCCCTGAAACTATCACTGTTGCTGATCTATCTCATAAAATGGCAGTTAAAGCAGCTGAAGTAATTAAGCTTTTGATGGGTATGGGGCAAATGGTAACCATTAATCAAGTTCTAGATCAAGATACAGCGATGATCATTGTTCAAGAGATGGGTCACGTTGCACATGCTGCTAAATTAGATGACCCAGAGTTAGATCTTGGGGAGCAGCAAGCTCAAGGTGATCAAGAACAATTTACGCGTCCTCCAGTAGTTACTGTCATGGGTCACGTTGATCACGGTAAAACCTCCTTACTCGACAAAATTCGGTTTTCAAAAGTTGCATCGGGTGAGGCGGGCGGTATTACGCAACATATTGGAGCGTATCACGTTGAAACTCCACGTGGCATGATTACTTTCTTAGATACTCCCGGTCACGAAGCATTTACTGCGATGCGTGCTCGTGGTGCTCAAGCGACTGATATTGTTATTTTGGTCGTGGCTGCAGATGATGGTGTAATGCCTCAAACAAAAGAGGCAATTGCACATGCCAAAGCAGCAGGTGTGCCGATTGTGGTTGCGGTGAATAAGATTGACAAGCCAGAAGCAAATGCCGAACGAGTCAAACAAGAGCTTGTTGCGGAACAGGTTGTACCGGAAGAGTATGGCGGCGATTCCCCATTTATTGAAGTATCGGCTAAGACCGGAATTGGTATTGATAATTTGTTAGAAAACGTTCTTTTACAAGCCGAAGTGTTGGAATTAAAAGCACCAGTTCGCGCACCAGCCAAAGGCCTGGTTATTGAAGCAAGATTAGATAAAGGTAAAGGACCAGTAGCAACCATATTGGTTCAAAGTGGCACATTAAAACGTGGCGATATGTTGCTCGTTGGACAATCCTTTGGACGTGTCAGAGCAATGTTAGATGAAAATGGTAAGCCTTGTAATGAGGCTGGTCCGTCAATCCCTGTTGAGATTCAAGGTTTATCTGAAGTACCAGCTGCAGGAGAAGATGTTTTAGTGGTTTCTGATGAGCGTAAAGCTCGAGAAATCGCGCTCTTCCGTCAAGGTAAGTATAGAGATGTCAAACTTGCTAAGCAACAAGCTGTCAAGCTAGAGAACATGTTTGATAATGTTGGAGAAGGTAGTGTTGAGACTAAGTTTTTACCAATCATTATTAAAGCAGACGTTCAAGGTTCACAAGAAGCTTTAGCTCAATCCTTAACGAAGCTTTCCACACCGGAAGTTAGGGTACAAATCGTACATGCGGCTGTAGGTGGCATTACCGAGACTGATATCAATTTAGCGGTAGCCTCAAAAGCAGTTGTGATGGGCTTTAATTCCCGAGCGGATGCATTGGCTCGTAAGTTAGCCGAATCCAACGGTGTTGATATTCGTTACTACAACATTATTTATGATGCTGTAGATGAAATCAAGGCGGCGATGAGTGGCATGCTCACTCCTGATAAGAAGGAAGAAATTACCGGTATGGTTGAGATTCGTCAAGTCTTTGCTGTATCCAAAATTGGTTCCATTGCGGGTTGCTTGGTTATCGATGGCGTAGTTAAACGCACTTCTAAAGCAAGACTGCTTCGTGACAATGTGGTCATTTGGTCGGGCGAGTTAGATTCCTTGAAACGGTTTAAAGATGATGCAAAAGAAGTGCGTGCAGGTCTTGAATGTGGACTTTCTCTGAAAAACTATAACGATATTAAAGAGGGTGATCAATTAGAGATCTTTGAAGTGACGGAAGTTGCAAGAACTTTATAAATTTTCATGGCAAAAGCTCCTAAACACCGCAACCAACGCGTTGCGGATCAAATCCAGAGGGATTTGGCACAGATCATTCCACAGGAGATTCGTGACTCCTCTATAGGTCTTGTTACCTTGCAATCGGTTGAGTTAACTCCGGATATGGCACATGCCAAAGTTTATTATTCTGTTTTAGGGGCAGATCCAGAAATTGCCGCGCGTATTTTTAAAGAAAAAGCTGGTTTATTGCATTCGATTCTTTTTAAACGTTTGCATATCCACACAGTTCCTACATTGCATTTTTTTCATGATCAATCTATAGAGCGTGGTATTGAAATGTCACGTTTAATTGATCGTGCCTTACAAAGCTCTGTTCCGGAAAACCCCAAAGAGGATCTTTAATGCGCAATGAAACATTGCGCTGGACTGATGGGGTTGTACTTCTAGACAAACCCCGCGGTATCAGCTCTCAAAAAGCAGTGACTATAGTCAAACATGCTTGTCATGCAGATAAAGCTGGTCATACTGGAACTTTAGATCCATTGGCAACCGGTTTGTTAGCTGTTTGTTTGGGAGAGGCAACTAAGTACTCCCAAGATTTATTCAATGCGGATAAATCATATGTTGCCACGATATTGTTTGGAGTAAAAACAGATACTGGTGATGCCGAAGGAAAGATCATTGCTCGTGCAGATGAGCCTATGAATCTATGGATTGAAAGTTTTGCTGAGCAATTACAGCAAATAGTACCTCGATTTATGGGGAAAATTGCTCAAGTACCACCTATGTATTCAGCTATTAAGCGGGATGGCAGACCTCTATACGCTTACGCAAGAGAAGGAGAAATGTTTGAACTTGAAGCAAGACAGGTTCAGATAACAGAATTAGAAGTTTTATCTTGTGCATGGCCAGTTGCTGTCATTAAAGTGAGTTGTAGTAAGGGTACTTATATCCGTAGTTTAATCTCTGATATGGGGGATGCCTTAGGGTGTGGAGCTCATATGACAGAACTACGTAGAACTCGGATTGGACATTTGCACTTGAGAGAATCTCAATCAATGGAAGACATTACAGAGAATGTCAAATTGATGGAAGTTGATTCATTAATTACCCATGTACCAGCTATTGTTTTAGAAAATCATCTTGCCTTGCGCTTAAAAATGGGGCAGAGGATTAATGTGCGAGAACTTCTTTCTCAAGAATCAGAAGATTTTTTGAGTCAACCGGTACTACGAATTTATCATTTACAGCAAAACTCCAAGCAATTTATGGGGCTCGTGGATCAAAAAAACGGGGTATTACACCCCAAAAGATTACTAGCAACCGATCGTTTGGAGAACATATTAGAACAAGGACTTATTTCACAATATTTCAGTACTGACATATCAATCAAGCATCATTTACAGAATTCTCATTTTTAGTTTTTATTTTTGAAAGTATTACGATGACACAACGCGCTATTAGAAACATTGCAATTATTGCCCACGTCGACCACGGTAAAACAACCTTAGTTGATCAATTACTTCGCCAATCTGGAACCTTTAGATCGAATCAAGCTGTTACAGAACGAGTGATGGATTCAAATGATTTAGAAAAAGAACGTGGTATTACTATTTTGGCCAAAAACTGTGCTGTTGAATATGAAGGCACACATATTAATATTGTTGATACGCCAGGCCACGCAGACTTCGGCGGCGAGGTTGAGCGCGTATTGTCGATGGTTGACGGAGTATTACTCTTAGTGGATGCAGTTGAAGGTCCAATGCCGCAGACGCGTTTTGTAACCAAAAAAGCTTTGGCTTTAGGACTGCGTCCTATTGTTGTCGTGAATAAGGTCGACCGTCCAGGGGCTCGTATTGAGTACGTTGAGAATTCAACATTTGAATTGTTTGATAAATTAGGTGCTACAGAAGAACAACTAGATTTCCCGATTGTTTACGCATCTGGTTTAAATGGATTTTCGGGATTAAGTCCCGACGTGCGAGAGGGTGATATGCGTGCTCTATTTGAGACCATTATCGAACACGTTCCCGTGCGAGACGATGACATAAATGGCCCATTGCAATTACAGATTTCTTCGATTGATTACAACAGCTACGTAGGTAAGATTGGTGTTGGGCGTATTTCACGTGGCACCATTAAGCCAGGCATGGATGTAATTTGTATGAATGGCAGTGAAGGTATCCCCTTCAAAGGCCGTATTAATCAATGTCTTAAATTTAAAGGTCTGGAACGCGAACAAGTTTCTGAAGCTATTGCAGGGGATATTGTTTTGATCAACGGGATTGAAGACATTGCGATTGGTACTACGATTTGTGCAGTAGACAATCCAGATCCATTACCGATGTTAAAAGTAGATGAACCTACGTTAACAATGAACTTTATGGTCAATACAAGTCCATTGGCAGGTCGTGAAGGTAAGTTTGTTACAAGCCGTCAATTAAGGGATCGTTTAGATCGTGAGTTGAAAGCTAATATGGCTTTACGAGTTAAGGACACGGAAGACGATACTATTTTTGAAGTGTCTGGTCGTGGCGAACTACATTTAACGATTTTGATTGAAAACATGCGTCGTGAAGGTTATGAACTCGCAGTTTCACGTCCAAGAGTAGTTTTTCATGAAGATGAAAACGGTAACAAATTAGAGCCTTATGAAAATCTCACAGTTGACGTTGAAGATACTACCCAAGGTTCTGTGATGGAAGAGTTAGGTAAACGTAAAGGCGAATTACTTGACATGGTTAGTGATGGTAAAGGGCGGACTCGTTTAGAGTACCGAATTCCGGCTAGGGGCCTCATCGGTTTTCAGGGAGACTTTTTAACTATGACTCGGGGCACAGGTTTGATGAGTCACACCTTTGATGCATATGATCAAGTTAGAGATGGGATTTTAGGAGAGCGTCATAACGGTGTTCTCATTAGTCAAGATAATGGTGAAGCCGTAGCTTATGCCTTATGGAAATTACAAGATCGTGGCCGTATGTTTGTGGTGCCTGGTGATCCTTTATATGAAGGAATGATCATTGGTATCCATAGCCGCGATAATGACTTGGTTGTGAATCCAATTAAAGGAAAGCAATTAACAAACGTTCGAGCATCAGGAACAGATGAGGCAGTCCGTTTGGTTACACCGATTCAGATGTCCTTAGAGTACGCTGTTGAATTTATTGCGGATGACGAGCTAGTTGAGGTCACTCCAAAGAGCATTCGATTGCGTAAACGTTATCTCAAAGAGCACGAGCGTAAAAAAGCCTCTAGAGATTAATTTAGATCAATTAGGTTCTTCTATTGTGAATAAGAATCTACAAAATTTGAATGGCGTTGGGCCAAGTAAGGTTTTTCTTCCAGAAGGACCTTACTTAACTGTGCTGGATTTTTTAGAAAGACGCTTCCCCAGAGGAACAAGAGTAGGATGGGAAAAGCGTATGCAGGTAGGTCGCGTCTTGAATCAAGACGGTCTGGCACTTCACCCTAATACAGGCTATTTACCAAATTCTATTGTTTATTACTACCGTGAAGTAGTTGAGAACTTCGTGATCCCTTTTCAAGAAAATATTATTTATGAGGATGAATATTTATTGGTCGCAGATAAGCCACATTATTTACCCGTAACACCAGTAGGGCCCTATTTACAAGAAACATTATTGGTGCGACTGCGACAGCGAACAGGTATAGATGCGCTGAGTGCAGTGCATCGTTTAGATCTTGAAACCGCAGGTTTAGTGATGTTCACGAAACAAGCAAACATGAGAAATGTTTACGCAGCATTATTTCGAAACCGCTTGGTAGATAAAACATATTTAGCGGTTGCGTCTTATACGGATGTACATACATGGCCAATGGAATATAAAAGTCGTATTACAAACTCCCAACAGTTTATGAAAATGCAAGATATGGAAGGAGATGAAAATGCAATTACCCGAATCCATCTTATCGAAAGAAGTGGCAATCAGGCCTTATATCAATTAAAGCCATTGACCGGGAAAAAGCACCAACTCAGAGTCCATATGAATGCCTTGGGAATACCGATTTTGCATGATCAGATTTATCCCAATATGAATGCCTATGTCGAACCACAAGAGAGAAATTACGACAAGCCAATGCAGTTATTAGCGAAAAGCTTGGCATTTACAGATCCGATGACAGGTCATGGGCATTATTTTGAATCTCAATTAAAACTACAGTGGCCTAAGATGGGTCTAATTGATCAAAGTGAGATATAAATATATTTATAGGGCCTAGTGGAAGGGTAAAGAAATCACTGGGTTAGATATGAGATTATTTTTTAAATCTAACTAATATAAATCAATAACTTATGAGTTTTTAAAGCATAAATAATTGCCTAGATGCTAATTTGTAATCATCCGTTTACTTGTCTATAAGGGTTTTCCATAGATAGTATTTTTTTGAAAATAGATTAGCATTTGATCATTAGTTTACAAAGGAGATTTATATGTTTGTTTCAAATATGCGTCGTCGTTTATTAGTGGCTGCAGTTACTATGATGGCTTCTATCGGCATTGCGTCTGTATCTGTTGCTCAGAACAAGTCACCAATTAAAATTGGTTTTGGTATGGGTTTGACGGGTGGTATGGCTGCAAATGGTAAAGCAGCTTTAGTTTCAATGGAAATTTGGCGTGAAGAAATTAATAAAAAAGGTGGTTTACTAGGTCGTCAAGTTGAGTTTGTCTACTATGATGATCAAAGTAATCCTTCTTTAGTGCCAGGTATTTATACAAAATTATTAGACGTAGATAAAGTTGATTTGATCATCTCTGGTTATGGAACAAACTTAATTGCTCCTGCGATGCCAATCGCTATGCAGCGCAATATGTTGTTTATGACATTGTTTGGTACGAACGTCAACGCCAAGTTTAATTACCCTGGCTATTTCCAAATGATGCCAAACGGCAAAGAGCCTGCAGTTGGTTTAGCAGGTGGCTTCTTTGATGCAGCAATGACTGCAAAGAAAAAGCCTACATCGGTCGCAATCGTTGGTGGTGATAATGAATTCGCTGCGTTGACAATTGAAGGTGCGCGTGTTGTTGCGAAAAAATACAATCTAAAAGTTGTTTACGATAAAACATATCCGCCAAATACAACTGACTACACCCCGATTCTTCGTGCCGTTCAAGCAACGAATCCAGACGTCGTTTTCTTCGCATCCTATCCAAATGAAACCCCAGGTATCATTCGTGCTGCACGTGAGATCGGTCTGAAAACTGAAGTGTTTGGTGGAACGATGATTGGTTTAGGCTTTGCTGCAGTCAAAAAACAATTGGGACCTTTACTCAATGGTGTTGTAGGTTATGAGTTGTATGCTGCTGAGAAAACAGTGAACTTCCCTGGTATTGATGCATTCTTAAAAATCTATCAATCACGTGCAGAAAAAGAAGGGGTTGATGCTTTAGGATATTACTTACCTCCTTATGCATATGCTGAAATGGAAATCTTAGGCAACGCAATTGAAAAAGTTGGTAGTTTGGATCAGAAAAAACTCATCGACTATATTCGTGCAACTACGCACAAAACGGTTGTTGGTGATGTGAAGTTTGCCTCTAATGGTGAGTGGGAAGTAGGTCGTCCGATGTATGTTCAATACCGTGGCGTTAAAGGTAATGACATTGACCAATTCCGTAAACCAGGTCCATCAGCAATTATTTCTCCTAAAGAACTTAATTCTGGCGAGTTGATTACTCCATATCAAGAAGCAAGTAAGTAATACTTCATTTTAATCAATCCCCAATCGTTCAGATTGGGGATCTATTTATAGAATTGAGTTATGGATATTTCTTTAGATTTGCTCTTTAATGCAATCGTCTCTGGAGTGTTGCTCGGAGGTTTTTATGCGGCAATGAGCTTAGGTATTTCAATTTCATTTGGTATGTTAGATATTGTGAATATCTCCCATCCAGTGATGATTATTCTTGGAGCATATTTAACCTGGTGGTTAAATGAGAAGTTTGGGATTGACCCCGTACTTGCCGCCTTAATTATGGCGCCATTCTTTTTGTTATTAGGTATTATTATTTACCGAATTTACTATGACCGTTTTGAAAGAGATGCAGGCGGAGGAGATTCCTTACGTGGCTTAGCCTTTTTCTTTGGGCTGCTGTTCATTATCGAAATGATTTTGATATTGTTGTTTGGAGTTGACTATCGCAATGTGAATACTTCATATACCGATGTATCCCTCAATTTAGGTTTTGTAAGTTTGCCATACCGATTATTAATTCCATGTGTACTATCTGTCGGACTGTTATTACTGATTCGTGAATTCTTCAGAAGAACTTACTTTGGTCGGGCGGTAAGTGCGGTTGCGCAAGATCCATTAGCTTTGCAATTAATGGGAGTTAACCCAGTCAAGATTAAAGGTTATGCTTTTGGGTTATCCCTCATGGTTGCTGGATTTAGTGGCGCAATGCTCATGATTATTCAAAGTGTTCAGCCTGCTGCAGGTCGTGAGTATATTGGACTCGTCTTTGCTGTATGTGTTTTAGGTGGTATGGGTAATTTGATGGGGACTTTGTTTGCAGCCATGATTTTAGGCATTGCTGAGACGATGACTTCAACCTTTGCTGGTCCATCATGGGCACCTGCTGTTTCATTTGGACTGTTGTTGTTAACCTTAGCATTTAGACCACAAGGAATTTTTGGAAAATGAAAAATAATTCAAAATTTCTCTTAGGAATGCTCCTTTTTGGAGTGGTTTTAGGTTCCCTACCATTCTTAATTAAGTCTGAATATTTCTTCTTTGCAGCATATTCGGTTTTGCAGTTTGTGATACTAGCAACTGCTTGGAATATTTTAGGTGGTTATGCGGGTTATGTTAATTTTGGTTCAGCTGCATTTTTTGCGATTGGCGCCTACTCTACCGTTGCCGGTTTTAAGTTGCAATTGCCTCAAGGAGTCAACATATTATTGGGGACTTTCATTGCTGGTTTAATTGGCTTGGGTATGGGGTATTTAACGTTAAGACTTAAGGGTGTGTTTTTCTCCATTGCTACCTTAGCACTTTCAGTTGTGTTGTTGACGATTGTGATAAATACGCCGTTCTTAGGAGGCGCTCGTGGGGTCTATGTCATTGTTCCTCGTGAGTCCCCAATTGGTGTTGGGCAGTATATTCACTGGTTGTATTTCCTTATCTTAGGGATGGCCATTCTCTCAATTATAGTTGCACGTTACATTCAGCATTCATCATTAGGCCAAGGTTTAATGGCGATTCGAGATGATGAACTTGCCGCTGAAGGCTTAGGCGTGCCAACCCTTCGCCTTAAACTGATTGCAACAACAATTAGTGGTGCGATGATGGGTCTAGCCGGAACGACCTTCCCATATCTCATTACCTATATGGAACCGACAGCAGCTTTTAACTTATCCTTTGCTGTGAATAGTATTGCAATGCCAATTGTTGGAGGTTTGGGATCTTGGTTAGGGCCATTAATAGGGGCATTACTCTTAGGAACAATTCAGCAAGTTGCTTCTGTGACTTTGTCATCAACCTGGAATTTATTGATTGTTGGTGGCATGTTGGTTTTCTTTGTGACCTTGGCTCCAAATGGAATCATGGGTATTTTTAAGAAGAAATAATTTAATATGACAAATCATTCACAAGAGCCCCTCGTAAAAGCTACAGGAATTGTTAAAAAATTTGGTGGTTTTACAGCTTTAAATAATGTGGAATTAGTGATTCATCCAGGTGAGCGTTTAGGACTTATTGGCCCTAATGGTTCTGGAAAAAGTACCTTGGTGAACTGTATTTCTGGTATGTTGAAGATTGATGGAGGAAGCGTTAGTTTGCGTGGTGAGGATATTTCCTCCTTAAGTCCGCATGAACGTGTTCATGCCGGTATTGCAAGAAGCTTTCAGATTCCTAAGCCTTTTAAATCGATGACAGTTTTAGAAAATATCAAGGTCGTGATTAATTTTTCTGGAAACCTAAGGGCGGAGGCAAACGATCATCGCAGTATTGATGAAAAAGCTTTAGCGATAGTTCAAAGTGTTGGTTTAATCAATAAGGCACATGCGATTTCAGCGGGCTTAACGCAGGTGGAATTACGTAAATTAGAGTTAGCGCGTGCAATGTCTGCGAACCCGCAGTTATTGATTGCTGATGAAGCCTTAGCAGGTTTATCGGGAGCTGAGGTTGATGAAGTACTCGAACTCATTATGAGTATGAAACAAAAAGGTATCTCTGTATTAATGATTGAGCACATCATGAGCGCAGTCATGCAGTTTTCAGAGCGTTTAATGGTCTTGGTCGCGGGTACAAAAGTTGCAGATGGTAACCCACAAGATGTAATCAACAATCCCGAAGTGATAAAGGCATATCTTGGCGAATAAAATTATTCTTAAAGACATTAATGCCGCATATGGAGCGGTACAGGTCTTGCATGGTATTTCCATGGAAGTTTCTAATGGTGAGACGGTTGCATTACTTGGTACGAATGGTAATGGTAAATCGACTTTGATTAAATGTGTCGCTGGACTAGTAAAACCTACTGCGGGTCGTGCTGAGGTAGTGATTGATGATGTCACGCATGACTTAAGAAAGCTAGCTCCCGAAGAGATTGTTAATTTAGGTGTGGCAATGGTTCCAGAGGGAAGAAGATTATTTCCACTATTGAGTGTGAAAGAAAATCTTTTACTAGGAGCCTCAAGGTCACATGCTAGAGCTCACGTTAACGAAACGATGGAATATTGTTTTGAAGTGTTTCCGAAGTTACGTGAACGTGCAAGTCAACGTGCAGGAAGTATGAGCGGTGGTGAGCAACAAATGGTGGCACTCGCGCGTGCTTTGATGAGTATGCCGAAAATTTTGTTGATTGATGAGCCATCCGTTGGTTTAGCGCCCATTATCGTGAAACAAATGATCGATAAAATTGGTGAGTTAAAAGTACAAAAAGGCTTAACTGTACTGATGGCTGAACAAAACTTTACACAAGCCATGCGGATTGCTGATCGCGGTTACGTGATTGTGCATGGAGAAATTAAGATTGAAGGTAGTGCCGCAGAGCTTGCTAGTAACGATATTGTTCGTAAGTTATATATGGGTGTTTAAGACAAAGGCTATATTGTGAAATATTCTTTACCAAGTGAACGTGTTCCATTTGTTCCTATCGTTGATCGCCCACAATGGAATTTGCCCAACGGCAATAATTTGCTCGTTTGGATTATTGTGAATGTGGAACATTGGACTATGGCCAATGCCATGCCAAGAATGGTTTTAAGCCCCCCAATGGGTCAGCCCTTATTGCCAGATGTGCCGAACTGGTCATGGCATGAATATGGAATGCGCGTCGGCTTTTGGCGTATTTTTGATGCATTGGTGCAAAGAAGTATCGTACCGACCTTAGCAACCAATGGTATTGTTTGTGAATCTTATCCTCGCGTGGTTGAGTCAACTTTAAAACACGGTTGGGAAATGATGGGCCATTCTTATGTGCAAGGCCCAATGCATAAATTGCCTAATCAATTAGAGTCCATTGAAAAAACAATTGAGACGATTAAAAATTTTACGGGTCAAGCGCCGATTGGTTGGGAAAGTCCGGGTCTCACAGAAAATGAAGAAACGATTGATCATTTATCAAAAGCAGGTATTCAGTATGTTGCTGACTGGCCCTTAGATGATCAGCCGACATGGATTGAGGCTTCACCCAAGCCAGTATTATCTGTGCCTTATACAGTTGAAACGAATGACATACCAATGATGTTGCTACAACAACATCGTGGTGAGGAAATGTTGTTGCGAGGCCGTGAACAATTTGATCGTCTACTCGCTGATAGTCAAACAATTCCTCGAGTGATGGCAATCAGTGTTCATCCTTACATTACCGGAGCCCCTCATCGTATTGGTTATTTTGAGCAACTTTTAGATTACATACAATCCAAAAAAGGCGTTTCGATAAGAACGGGTGAACAGATTAATGATTTATATCGTGCCCAGTTCCCTGCACCGGTAAGCAAGAAATAACAACAATAAATAACTACAACGCCTCAAATTAATTTCAACCGCATCTCTGATGCGGTTTTTTTATAGCTCTTCAGGAATGAGGTCATCGCTCATGATGATGTCTGAAATATCCACTGCAGTTTCTGCCATGACACGTTGGGCAATACCGATATGATTATTTTTAAGTTCTTCTTGACCTTGTGATGTCATAAATTTGCCAAGGTATTGGGCTCGAGCAATCACCCGTTGACAAGGAATCAAGCGTTCATTTTGATATTGCTCAAGGGCTTTAGGCGTAGCGCCATGCAGTTTAATATTGTTCATAATCGATAGGGCATCTTCTGCAGCTTTAGAGACACCCATACCGACATGAGGTCTTGCAACAAAACTCGCATCACCCATAAGTGCAACTCGATTAAAGGCCACTTTTTCAGAATATACATCATAAATCGGTTGAAAAAACACCATCCCCGTTTTTTCAAGAACTTCTGCAAATTGAGGAGCTAAATTATTTTTGGCCGCTTGCCTTACTCCGGCAATATGTTTCCAATTCACTTGTATCGGAGAAATACCTTGCGGGTGGAAAACACCATCAGCATCTGTTAACAGATCTTTGAGGACTGTATCCTCTGGAGCTTGTCGGTACCAAACAAAGTTATATTTACGATGACCAATGCTTAAATCATTATTATTTCCAGCAACCGGGTAGCCTAACATTTGCTCCCCTTCTGGTAAGCCAAAACTAAAATAGGGGAATAAAGTATCTTTCATGTACTTACTTAATGCGGCTTCTTCACAAACACCACGCCATGCAACGTAGCCTGTATAGACAGGCTTAATTTGTGGAGCCAAGATGGCACGAATCACTGAGCGAAGACCATCGGAGGCGATTAAGAGTTCACCATTGTAGGAAGTTCCATCATCACAGTGAACCATGACTTCTTGGCTATTTTCACCAAACGAAACGACATTTTTACCGGAGTGATAATTTTTTTCCGGAAAATTTTCTTTCAGCAGATGGTAAAGACGACCCCAAGAGGTAAAGATTTGTGGAAGTTCCATATCCGCAATCGTATGTCCTTTTTGATCCAGAGTCACACGGCGCAGCACTGGCACTCCAAGATTGTGATCAATCGTTATTCCGCTCATTTCTAAAACTTTAATCAATACAGGGTGGGGCACAATACCAGCCCCCCGCCCATCAAGCGATCCAGAAACCTTTTCTAAAATATCAACTTCATGACCTTTGCTTCGAAGTAAATTCCCTACAAGCAGACCACCCAGTGATCCGCCAACAATAATAATTTTTGCCATAATTTGATTTGAAACTTTAAGCTTTTGCCGTTTGTTGAATTTTTAGATCTAAATCAGTTCTCTCATGTGCTGGGTAATTTAGTTCGATCACAATACCATTGGGGTCATCTAAAAAGAGCTGATGGAGTCCAATCGTTGGAACTAGACGTTCGCGACATGGAATTCCTAGACTAGATAAATGATCTAACATCTTTTCTAGACCAGTGGCAAAGAAAGCTACATGATCAATCGCACCCGTGCCAAATAGTGTTGGGAGTTCACGATCACCCAGGTATTGAATTAATCCTTCTTTATCATTAGGGTCTATACCTACGATATGAACTACGGCATTGAGATAACTGGAGTGGTCAGAATCAGATTTATAGAGCCAATAACCAGGAAATGGGAAGTTGGGACGGGGGCCTGGAACTAAGTCGAGAGTTTTCATGAAAAATTCGCGCGTCATTTCAGCATCTGGACTACGAATAGCTATGTGATTAATGGCTAATTCACCCATAATTCCATCCTCTTTTAATTGATATTTAATTAGATTTTTTTCATCTACAATGTTTAAATAATAGCAGTATTATTGAGTAAAATAAAATTTCAAAATATCAATAAAAGTACATTTACTTATACGTTAGGAGGCAGGCGTGAAAGCAGCTGCATTTAATTATCATAAAGTTTACTCTATTCAAGAAGCCTTGGCACTTCTTGCCGATCATGGTGATAATGCCAAACTGATTGCTGGAGGTCAAAGTTTACTTCCTAGTTTAAATATGCGTTTATCTAATCCTGAGATATTAATTGATTTGCAAGGTGTTGCAGAATTAAAAGGCATCACTTTTGAAGGTAACATCGTGCGTATTGGAGCGATGACTACCCATACGGAGATACAACATTCAAGCATCATAGAGGAACAATTACCACTTCTTACTGAGGCGGTGCCGCACATTGCGCACCGTGCGATTCGTAATTTAGGTACTTGGGGTGGTTCATGTGTCTTGGGGGATCCTGCTGCAGAATGGCCTGCTTGTGCCTTAGCGCTAGACGCTGTCATGGTCATTTCTGGTCCAAAAGGGCAGCGAAAAGTTGCAGCAAAGGATTTTTTCCTCGACTTATATACGACTGCTTTACATGCGGATGAGCTATTAATTGCATCAGAGTTTACGATGACACCAGGCAAAAGGGTTCATTATTTTGAGGAATTATCTCGTCGCCATGGAGATTATGCTGTTACAGGTTTGGTATGTAGTTTGCATTTAGAGCAAAACAAAATTACACAAAGTCGTTTTGTGTATTTTTCAGTAGCCTCTATTCCATTATTAGCGCAGGGTCTTCAAAGTGTCTTACAGAATCAATCGATAAGCGACTTATCGAATCCGTCCTTGATTGCGCAAGCGCAACAAAGTGTTCAAGCAGAAATTCAAACATTATCTGATTTAACTAATTCTGCTGAGATGAAAAAACATTTGCTTGGAGTTTTATTAGAAAGAGCAATGAAAAAATTGGCAAGTTAAAACAAAATAAACAAGAGATAAATATATGCAAAAAAAATCTATCACGATGACATTAAATGGTCAGAAAATACATGCTGAAGTTGAACCACGTCAACATTTAGTCGATTTTTTGCGAGAGGATCAAGCGCTTACTGGTTCACATTTAGGGTGTGAGCAAGGTGCATGTGGCGCATGTACAGTGAAGTTGGACGGTAAAATTGTCCGTGGTTGTTTAGTCTTAGCTGTTCAAGCAAATGGTTCTACAGTAGAAACGATTGAGGGTATGAGCGCGTCAGGAGCTTATAAAGATCTTCAACAAGCGTTTTTAAAAATGAATGCCTTACAGTGTGGCTTTTGTACCTCCGGCATGTTAATGGCCGCAGCAGAATTAATCGAGACACAACCTACCGCGACGCGAACTGAAATCAGAGAATGGATCTCTGGTAATTATTGTCGTTGCACCGGGTACCATGCAATCGTGGATGCAATTGCATATGTTCTTGAAGAACGTCAACAATTAGCTAAAAAATAAGGAGACATCATGAATAAACCTAAAGAACTCCCAGCACTCTCACCGGTAACCAATGAGCAACGCTATATTGGTATGAGCGAACCAAGGCATGGAGCGAAACGTTTAACTGAAGGTCTGGGAAAATACATTGACGATGTGCAATTACCAAAAATGGTTCATGTCGTTTATTGGCGCTCTCCAGTAGCTCACATGAAAATTAAAAAAATTAACAAAGCTCCGGTTCTTGATTTGCCAGGTGTAGTCGCGGTGATTGACGGGCATGATTTAGCCACGGTTTGTAAACCGTGGGTAGCAACATTAAGCCATTTAGCGGGTATGAAATCTGCCCCACAAAATGCATTAGCGATCGATCGTGCCTGTTGGCAAGGTGAACCTGTGGCAGCTGTCGTGGCGTTAACGCGTGCTCAAGCGGAAGATGCCCTTGCTTATTTGGAGGTGGAGTGGGATGAGCTGCCAGCCTTATTAGATATGCATCAAGCCCTTGATCCAAAGGCGATGGTGATACATCCTGAATTAGGGGATAACATTTGCTTTAAAAGATCCCTTGATACGGGAGATGTTGATGCACAATTCGCTAAGGCTGCGGTTGTCGAAGAGGCGACCTTTACGTTTGGTAGACATACGGGGGTAACGCTTGAACCAAGATCGCAAATTGCGCATTACACACCAGATGGTCGTTTAACGGTATACCACTGCCAACAAGCGCCGCACATGATGCAAGATTTATATTGTCGACAGTTTGATTTAAGTGAATCAGACGTCAGAGTAGTTTGTTATGACGTTGGAGGTTCTTTTGGTATCAAAGTTCATGCGTATCCTGATGATTTTGCAACCGTCGGGATTTCTATATTACTTAAGCGTCCAGTGAAATATGTAGCTGACCGCTTAGAATCTTACCTCAGTGATATTCACGCAAGAGAGCACGTCATAAAAGGTCGCATTGCGGCCTCGAAAGAGGGTGATATTTTAGCTTTTGAGATTGATGATTTAACTGGCATTGGTCCATACTCCATGTTTCCTAGAACGAGTGCGATTGAAGGGAACCAGGTCGTTAATCTAGTCGGGGGCCCATATAAGCATCAACAATATCGCGCAAATCTTCATGTTGTTTTTCAGAATAAAACCCCGACCTGTCAATACCGTGGCGTCGGACATCCGATTGCTTGTGCGGTTACTGAAGGCTTAGTTGATTTAGCCGCCAGAAAATTAGGAATGGATCCACTCGAGTTTAGAAAACGTAATGTTATACCGGATGATGCCTATCCTTATACAGGCGTTTCTGGAATTAAATTAGAAGTGCTCTCTCACGAACAGTGCTTAGCTAAAATTGAAGAGTTAATGGATTATCCTAGCTTATTAGCGGAACAAAAAGCTTTGCGAGAGAAGGGGATTTATCGTGGCATTGGTTTTGCTACCTTGATTGAACTGACTAATCCAAGTCCCGCATTCTATGGAGTTGGCGGCGCTCGGATTGCATCTCAGGACGGTGCAACCATCAGGATGGATCCAACTGGAGTAATTACTGTTTCAGTAAGCGTTGGTGAACAGGGTCAGGGAGCCGAAGGAATTTTTGCGCAAATTGCGGCTGATGCGGTTGGTGTGTCGATTGAACATGTGCGCTTAAAGACGGGCGATACGGAAACGATTCCGTATGGTGGTGGAACCTGGGCCTCACGAGGAGCTGGAATTGGTGGCGAAGCTGTTCTACTAGCTGGCATGGCTTTGCGTGAAAATATTTTAAAAATTGCTGCAAACATGTTACAGATGGACGAAAGTCAGTTAACGGTAAAAAATGGCAAAATATATGATCGTTTAAGTAATCAAGAAAAGATTCCATTAAGTGAAGTGGGTCGCGTTGGTTATTACAGAACAGACTTATTACCACCTGGTTTTCATCCAGAGTTAACTGTTACAAGACATTACTCACAAAAAGATTTTCCATTTATTTTCACAAATGGTGTTCAAGCATCCTATGTTGAGGTTGATGTCAATACTGGCTTTATTAAACTGCTAAAACATTGGGCTGTAGAAGATTGTGGTCGAGTGATTAATCCGATGTTGGTAGACGAACAAATGCGTGGAGCGATTGTTCAAGGTATTGGTGGGGCCTTATTTGAAGAGTGCTTATATGACTCGCAAGGCCAAATGATTAACGGTAATATGGCTGATTATTTGGTGCCAATGGCTGCAGAGATGCCCGACATTGAAGTGGCACACGTGCAAACACCCACCAAATCATCCTTATTAGGTGCAAAAGGAGCAGGGGAGGCAGGAACTGCTGGCGCACCTGGTGCGGTTGTGAATGCGATTAATGATGCGATTGCACCATTTGGCGTTCACAATTTTGATCAGCCGATTACTCCTGAGAAAATGCTACGAACTTTAAAGAAGATTTAATCTTTGCAGTAAAGGACTAGACCGATACCGCTCACCCTTGTAGTTCAAATCTAATTGATTGATGATTTGTAGGACTTGGGTTGAGCGCCATTTGTCCAGCCACTCAAAAGGTCCAGCTGGGTAATTTACTCCGAGCTTCATAGCTTGATTGGTCGCATCCTTTGAGCATACCCCTTGAGTAACTGTATCACAGGCTTCATTAATGAGCATAGCAAGTGTTCTTGCAACAATAAGTGCGGGACTATCTTCAATACGGATAGGTATAAATCCAAGATGGTGTAACCAAGAGGGGGCTTCTTGGATCCAATTTGCTTGAGCATGTTCCGCAATTGCCCAAGCAATGACTGTTTTATTTTGAGCTTGTAAACATACATCAAATACAGCAACATGTGTGCCTAGTGAAGTAGCTGTTTGACCATCCGTTTGTCTTAGTTGAAAGCCATCTACCTCTAAACCTAACCACATACTCTGTTTTTCTTGAGAGAAAGGAACTCCTAATTGTTGGAGTTGGTTCATAAAGTACTCAGTTAAGTGATTATTCCCATGAATGATCACAGATTGTTGTTTGTTTAAAGGACGCGGATGAAATTCGGGGAGTTTGGGAGTAATTGCACCTTCGGCATAATCATAAAATCCTCTTCCTGATTTGCGGCCTAACAATCCCCCGTCGACGAGTTCTTTTTGAACAATGGAAGGCGTGAACCTTCGATCATAAAAAAAGGCTTCAAAGACACTTGAAGTTACCGCGAAATTGGTGTCATGACCAATCAGGTCCATCAGTTCAAAGGGACCCATTCTGAAACCAACAGACTTGATACATGCATCAATCACTTGAATGGAGCTTACCTGCTCTTGAATGAGTGCTAAGGCTTCCGCATAAAATGGGCGAGCAATCCGATTGACGATAAAACCAGGTGTTGATTTAGCGTGCACTGGTGTTTTACCCCAGTGGGTAGATAAATCATAAATAGCTGAAGCAACCTCACTGGAAGTTTGTAAGCCAGAAACCACTTCGACCAGTTTCATAAGGGGTACTGGGTTAAAAAAATGCATGCCTACGAGTCGCTCTGGATTTTGCAGGCCATTGGCTATCGCCGTTACTGAAATTGAAGAAGTATTCGTGGCTAAAACACAATCTTTTGCGACAATCGATTCTAGTTCTTTGAATAAAGTTCTTTTTATATCGAGTTTTTCGATTATTGCTTCAATCACCAACTTGACCTGAGAAGCTTGGTTTAAAGTCGTAATCGTTTGTATTTTGGAAAGGGTATCCTGTGCAGCAGTTTCGGTTAATTTTTCTTTTTTGATGAGACTTGCAAATATTTTTTTGATATTTTCAATCGCTTGTTCAGCAGCCCCCTCTTTTTGATCAAACAAAAGTACGGAATGACCAGATTGAGCTGCTATTTGAACAATTCCAGCACCCATGATGCCCGCGCCAATCACTAATATCTGTTTATTTTTTAGTTCCAAGTGTCAATATCCAAAATGTAATTATTTCTTAAAATTCTAGGGGTACGCAAGAAAGATTTTAGAGTACTTACTACAGAGCATCATGATAATCCAAATTGTAGTCAATCCCCACATCGCGAAAGTCCTATAATACTTTCTGATGCTTTAAAACAATTTATCTAGCTATTTTTCTAATTCAAATACGTAATTTTTATATAAGGAGATTTCCAATGAAAGGTATTAAATATAGTTTAGTAGCATTAGCGATGGTCGTACCATCTGTGTTTGCTCAAAACCAACCACCCCTTAAAGTTGGGATGATGTTGCCATATAGTGGAACTTTCGCAGCATTAGGTAATGCAATAGATTATGGTTTTCAACTTTATGTCAAAGAGCAGGGTGGCAAAATTGGTGGCCGCGAAATTACTTATGTCAGAGTAGATGATGAATCTGAGCCATCGAAAGCTACAGATAATATTAATAAACTGATCAAACGTGACAACGTCGATGTTGTCATTGGAACTGTTCACTCTGGTGTTGCAATGGCAATGGCTAAAGTAGCAAAAGAAACTGGCACCACTTTAATTATTCCGAACGCTGGCGCAGATATCATTACTGGTCCGATGTGCGCCAAGAATATTTTTAGAAGTTCTTTTTCTAATAGCCAACCAGGTTTCGCCATGGGAGAAGTTGCAGCTAAGAAGGGTTATAAAAATGCAATGACTATTACTTGGAAATATGCTGCTGGTGAAGAATCTGTCAAAGGTTTTAAAGAGAGTTTTGAAAAAGGTGGTGGCAAGGTAACTAAAGAATTAACTTTGCCTTTCCCAGGTGTTGAGTTCCAAGCATTGTTAACTGAAGTTGCAGCCGCAAAACCAGATGTTGTTTATTCCTTTTTCGCAGGCGGCGGTGCAGTCAAGTTTGTTAAAGATTATGCTGCTGCAGGTTTAAATAAGACGATTCCGTTAGTTGGCCCTGGATTTTTAACCGATGGTACCCTTGAGGCTCAGGGTGAAGCTGCACAAGGCATGTTAACTGCGCTTCATTATGGCGATAATTTAAATATCAAACGTGATAATGAATTTAGATTAGCTTACGCTAAGCAATATAAATTGCAACCTGATGTTTATGCGGTTCAAGGTTATGATGCTGCACAAATGTTAGCTGTTGGTTTGAAAGCAACTAAAGGTGATATCTCGAAAAAAGATGATTTTGCTAAAGCAATTAGTGCCACTAAATTTGATAGTCCACGTGGATCATTCACGATGTCTAAAGCAAATAATCCAATACAAGACTTTTATTTAAGACAAGTTGTTGGCAAAGAGAATAAAGTCATTGGTATCGCAAGTAAGTCACTTGCGGATCCAGCTCGTGGTTGTTCAATGCAATAAAATTTCACCAGCCCATCTATGGATTTCTCGACTTTTTTAATACAAACGTTGAACTCTGTTCAATACGGGCTGTTGTTATTTTTAGTTGCCGCTGGTCTTACTCTCATTTTTGGCATTATGGGAGTGATTAACCTAGCCCATGGTAGTTTTTATATGATGGGTTCTTATTTAGCTTTTGGTCTATCTCCAATGGTTGCAGAAGCTTATGGTGGAGGATTAATTTCAACCTTTTTTATTGGGGTTGTAATAGCCATCATCCTTGGTTATCTATTGGAGTGGATGTTCTATAGCTATTTATATGAACGAGACCATTTACAGCAGGTGCTAATGACCTATGGCTTGATATTGGTCATTGAAGAAATTCGAAGTATATTAGTTGGTGATGATGTTCATGGCGTACCTATCCCAGATTGGTTATCCGCAAGTATTAAGCTAAACGAGGTTATGACCTATCCGGTCTATCGACTATTTATTTCTGGGGTCTGTATTTTGTTAGCCCTAGTAATGTTTTTGGTCTTGAGCAAAACTAAACTAGGGATGATGATTCGAGCTGGTAGTGTAAATCGCGAGATGATTCAATCTTTAGGCGTAAATATAAAATTTCTCTATCGTATTGTTTTTGCTGCTGGGATTGCAATTGCCGCTTTTGCGGGGATGGTGGCAGCTCCTGTATCTTCCGTATATCCTGGAATGGGGCAAGGCGTATTGATCATTTGTTTTGTAATTGTTGTGATTGGCGGTATTGGGTCCATCAAAGGTGCACTGATTGCATCGCTTTTGATTGGGTTCATTGACACGTTTGGCAAAGTTCTTTTACCTGAAGTTGCAGGAGTTTTGGTGTATGTTTTTATGGCAGTGATTTTGCTATGGAAGCCTAGCGGATTATTTAAGGCGGGATCATGAAAAAATCCCAAATAATATTTATTGTGGTTTTATTGATTGCATTGATTGGTCTGCCGTTTTTAGGTTCTGAGTACGCTATTGATTGGATGACGAAGACCTTGATTTATGGTATTTTTGCACTTAGTTTGGAGCTCTTGGTTGGAACGACGGGTTTGGTTTGTTTTGGTCAAGCGGCTTTTTTTGGCATTGGTGCTTATGCGGTAGTCAATATTTCAGCAGATCTTGACGTGCCAGATACAGTATATCTTTTACCGATATCAATATTATTAGCTGGTTTATATGCCCTATTTGTTGGGGCTTTATCTCTAAGGACGAAGGGCGTATATTTCATTATGGTCACTTTGGCATTTGCGCAAATGGCCTATTATGTGATTCACGACACTCCAATTGGAGGTGGGACGGATGGTATTTATTTATATAACAAACCTTCTTTATTGGGTTTTTCACTTAATTCATCCTTGGCATTTTATCTATTTACATTAGTTTGTCTATTTTTTGTCTTTGCTTTATTAGGCCTTATTACACAATCTCGATTTGGCAGAGCTCTGTCAGGAATTCGTATTAATGAATTAAGAATGCGAGCCGTTGGATATGAAACCTACAATTACAAATTAATGGCATTTGTTATCTCTGGAATGATTGCGGGACTTGCCGGCTATTTATTTGCCGTCAAAGATGGTTTTGTTAATCCAGAGTTATTAAGCTGGCATTTATCAGGTGCCGTCTTAATCATGATTATTTTAGGGGGGTTAGGACATTTGCGAGGTGCTTTTATAGGAGCATTTGCATTTGCACTACTTGAAGAGTTTTTTCGCTCAGAAGTGATTTTTGGCTCCTTTGCAAAATATTGGCATTTAGGTTTAGGCCTCTCAATCATTTTATGTGTAGCTTTTTTACCGCGTGGTTTATTTGGCATACCGTTCATATTGCAATCGACATTACTAGGCACTAAAAGTGCAGATAATGAATCGCAAATTGAGGAAATAAAATGAATCAAGTGCAAGCACCAATCCTCATGCGGGGGGTAAAACTCACCAAGCGTTGGGGAGGTTTGGTTGCTGTAAATGAGGTTGATATAGATTTAGAGCTTGGGCAAATACATGCAGTGATTGGAACCAATGGTGCCGGAAAATCAACCTTGATTAATTTGTTATCTGGTGAAATTCCTTTAAGTTCTGGAAATGTTGAATTACTTAGCAATGATGTCACAAATAAATCACAACCTGCACGAGCGCACCTTGGATTAGGAAAAAGCTATCAACGAAATACTATTTTTCCAGAATTAACCGTTTTAGAAAACTGTCGATTATCTGCCCAGTCTCGCTTGCAAAAGCCCTGGTATTTTTGGCAGGATGGGCAACGTTGTCAGTTTAGTAATCAAGTAGCTCTTCAAACCCTTGAGAAAACAGGTTTGTCGTCGGTAATTAACCGACAAGCAGGGTTTCTTTCACATGGACAAAAGCGTCAACTAGAAGTTGCAATGTGCTTGGCTACCGAACCGAAGGTACTCCTTTTAGATGAGCCACTAGCTGGTATAGGGGCAGATGAAACAGACCGTATGTTGAATTTTTTACTCGGATTACGCAATGACCACGCCATCATGCTGGTAGAGCACGATATGGACGCTGTGTTTAAAGTTGCTGATGTAATTACGGTGATGGTGAACGGGTCTGTCATTGCGAAAGGCTCTCCATCAGAAGTCAGAAATAATCCAGAGGTTCAAACAGCCTATTTAGGTGAATCAGAATGAATCATTTTTTAGAAGCAAAAGATATTCATGCTTGGTATGGCTCTAGTCATGTTTTACATGGTGTTGATATACAAATTAATCCCCATGAGACCATTGGCTTACTAGGTCGAAATGGCATGGGCAAAAGTACTTTGATTCGTGCCTTGTTGGGACATGTTGAGCAGCGTTCTGGCAGTATGACGATCAATGGTCATGATGCTCTTGAGATGAAACCATATCAAGTTGCAAGACTGGGTGTGGCATATGTTCCTGAAGGTCGTGGGGTGTTTGGCAATCTTACCGTCAAAGAAAATCTGATCATGGCTGCTAGACCAGGTCGAAAAGGCCAAATTGAATGGACCCTTGATCGAGTATTAACAACTTTTCCAAGATTAGGTGAGCGTATTCATCATCTCGGAGAACAACTCTCTGGCGGTGAGCAACAAATGTTATCGATTAGTCGTGCTTTGATGACACATCCTGATTTATTAATTTTGGATGAGGCAACTGAGGGTTTAGCGCCACTCATTGTTGCTGATATTTGGCGAGTGATCCAAGAAATTCGTGAAGCTGGAATTGCTACTTTGATTGTGGATCGAGATTGGCGTAAAGTACTCCGCCATACTGACAGAGCCATTGTTTTACAGAAAGGCCAGATTGTTCTCTCTGGACAGTCTACAGATATTGCACAGCATCCTGAACTCATGAATTATTTAGGTGTTTAAATTGGGTAAATGATGGAGTTTGGAATCATTTCTGAATCATAGACACAAATTCGAGATCCTATTTTTAAACCATCTTGGGTGATATGTAATTCATCAATATAACGACCGACATTAAATACGGTAGTTTCTTGGCTGAGTTTTGTTCTAAACACCGAATAATTTGCTTCACAAAAAATAACATTACTTTCAATTTTATGGATAAGGGGCATACCAATCACATGACGTTGATAATACGGATCATGAAACAAGGTTTCGGAGATGCCGTAGGCACGATCTTTTAGCATGCCTTTGGAGAGCATCGCTAAAGTACACAGGGGAAAGCCTCGATCAAAGTTTTCTCGAGGTTGAATTTTATAAGTGCAGTCTTCAACAAACAGATCAATCCACTGATCCCATTGTTTTTCATCAACAAAGTGAGCATACATAGCATGAAGATGAATCACTTGCTGTAGGTGGTCATTCATTATGTTAAATCTCCATTACTTTACGCCAATAGTTATACATCCCTCGAATCAGAGTTTCTGTAACCATATGTTCCGTATTTTCACACTCAATTCCGCCAAGCTGAGCAATCACTTGGTGTGATGGTTTTTGTTCAAATCCCATTTGAGAAAGTTCAATCACTTCGCCATCATCAGCAGATACAAATCCTGCCGGCCCAAATAAATTAGCCTGAATTAAACGACGCTCAGTCATTTCTGGAGTGTCATTTGCAAAACCAAAATGGGTCCAAACAAAATCAAAAGAGCCATTACCATTTGGCTGAATATGTCGTGTAGAAACACTATTCACTTGTTGCTGAATAATGACTGAGGGAAAAATCGTTAGCATGACCGCAGTTGGTCCATTCCACCAATCCTCTTGGACGATATCAATCAATCTTTTATCGTTGATTTCCATCGCGTCTTTAAAGCTTGTTATACCAGCGGTGACTTCTTGTGATTTGACGCCAGCATTTCCTCTTGTTGAGATCATTGCGGCATGCCGAAAATGACGATCCATACGAAGTTTAGATTCATTATCGGCACGCCATAGACCATAGGTAATAAACCAAGTATGCAGTAAACCAGGGTGGTAGGGATCTTTGATATTTTCTTGCATTAACTTCCAGTTCCCTGGAATACGTTGTCTGTTGTAACCCAGAATAGTTAATTCACGACCATCAAATAAGCGATCGAAGTAATGCAATATATCAAGGCCTAAATAGTCCTCAAGTGACTCTACAGAATGATCAAAGGAGGCAAATATAACCCCGCCTCTAGTGGCAACTTTTAAGCGATTAAGGCTGTGATCTGCAGGACTAAAATCTTTTGGCATACCCCCTTGGATTTGCCCATCTTTTTTGACACCTCGGCGAAAAGGCACTCCCTGTAAATCGCCTTTTAAGCTATAGCTCCATTGATGGTAGGGGCAAACAAATTCTTTCTTATTACCATGTCTTTCACGACAAAATTGCATACCTCGATGAGCGCACACATTTTCAAGAACGTGGATGACTCCTTCGTTATCTCTAGAGACTACAACAGAGCGCTCACCGATGACCGTGCGTTTAAAATCTCCAGCATTCGGAATTTCTGCTTCTAACCCAACATAACACCAATGTTGGTTATAAAAAAGTCGGTCTAATTCTTTTTTGTAAATATCTTTATCTGTATAAGCCCAAAATGGGATTCTGCTAGAACCTGATTCTAGCCACTGATGGTCAGTTGGAAAGATTGTATTTGACATAAAAAGGGGGCTCTCGAATGACTAATTGTAGTGAAAGTAAATCGATGTTTAAAAATTAGATTATTCTATATACATACCAGTATAAATTAGAGAAATGTAGATGAAAAATATCCATATCGATTTTGTTTCTGATGTTGCATGTCCATGGTGTGCCATTGGATTAGGTTCTTTGGAACAAGCCCTTGATCAAGTCAAAGATGAAATTCAAGTTGAACTGCAATTTCATCCATTTGAACTGAACCCGAATATGCCACCAGGTGGGCAAGATACTTTAGAGCATCTGACTCAAAAATATGGTTCTTCTGAAGAAGATGTTCGAAAAAATCAGAAGCAGATTCAATTAAGAGCCAATGCAGTGGGATTTCCATTTAATGAAAAAATTCGACCAAGAGTTTACAACACCTTCCATTGCCATCGTCTCCTTCATTGGGCGCAAGCAGAAATTAGTTTTGCCGCTCAACATTTATTAAAGCGCGAGTTACTCACTTCATACTTCACCCTGAATGAAGATTTAGATGACCCTGAAGTACTTTTAAGAGCAGTAGAGCGAGCTGGACTCAATATTTCTCAAGCCAGGGAAGTTCTTGAATCTGATCAGTTCACCAGTGAAGTACGCGAAGCATTAGAGCATTACAAGACAATGGGCATCAGTGCAGTTCCATCGGTGATTGTTGAAGGAAAATACCTGATTCAAGGTGGTCAACCCGCTGAAGTATTTGCTAATGCGCTTCGGCAAATGGCGGCTGAACAGTCTACCAATGAAATTGAATAAAGAATTCACTTGATAGAAATCACACCCGAGTATGAAGCGGTATTAGCAGCGATTGCCAGAAAAGATCCTTTTATCTTTATTAGTGGTAGAGCAGGAACTGGTAAAACAACACTCGTCAATTATTTACGAAATAATCTGACCGAGCAGGTTGCTGTTGTAGCACCAACTGGCGTAGCTGCGCTGCAAGTGCGAGGTGTTACTATCCATTCTTTTTTTCGTTTTCCACCACGTTTAATTTTTCCAGAAAATGATATTAAAAAATTAAAAGATCGGCGCCTATACAATAAATTAGGTGTTCTTATCATTGATGAAATATCAATGGTTCGAGCAGATATGATTGATGCGATAGATATGTTTTTACGCGTGAATGGACCTAGGGAAGGCCATCCTTTTGGAGGCATACAAATTATTTTTGTGGGTGATTTATTTCAATTACCACCCGTAGTCCGCCAAGAAGAAATGGAAGTTTTACGAGAGAGAGGTTACGACGCTGCTTACTTTTTCAATGCTAGCATCTTACATCGTTCTGATTTAACCTACATTGAGCTCATTAAAATCTTTCGTCAAAAAGATCAGTCATTTACAGAATTGCTGAATAAAGTGCGGATGAATCAAGATGCGAGTACAGCATTACAAATCATCAATGAAACGTGTTTTCGACCGAACATGGGGGTAGACAACCAGGCGATTACACTTACCACTACCAACCAGCGTGCAGATAGTATCAATACTAAAGAAATGCGTATGCTCGATACAGAAACGCGAGTTTATAAAGGTAGGATTGATGGTAAATTTAATGTGGATGAAAGAAACCTACCATCACCACTTGATTTGACATTAAAACTTGGTGCTCGAGTAATGTTTACGGCGAATGACCGAAATATTCCACGACGTTGGATGAATGGTACCTTGGGAAAGGTTGTGCAATTTGAAACAGATTCCATTACGGTTGAGTTAGATGTTAGTGTGCATGCATCATCGAAATTGAGACACCTAGTGGAAGTACCCATTTTTGCCTGGGAGTCCTATCAATACGAGTTTGATGAAAAAGAGCAGCAGATAAAACCTGTTGTGAATGGTAAGTTTGAGCAGTTTCCTTTAATGCTCGCATGGGCAGTAACGATCCATAAAAGCCAAGGTAAAACCTTAGAGAAGGTCAGAGTCGATTTAACTGGTGGTAGCTTTGCTCCAGGTCAGGTTTATGTTGCGTTGAGTCGGTGCACCACTCTTGAGGGAATTGAGTTACTGCAGCCTATAAAAAATAATGACGTGCGCACTGATGCGCACGTCAAAGAGTTTTATCGTAAATTGAATTAATTATTTTTTCGATTTTTTCTTGCCAGTCTGTTTTTTAGCCATAGGAGCAGACCAATTTTCAAGTACTTTATAAACGACTGCAGTATCGTCTTTGGCATGTCCTAATGCATTTGCTGCGTTATAGACAGGAATACAAGAAGCAAATACTGGTGCTGGCACAGCATACGACTCAATGGCAGAACTGATCAGATGCATATCTTTATTCCATACATCAATTTTCATGGTGGCATCACTCCAAGTACGATTGGCCATTGCAGGACCTCTAACTTGGAACATTCTTGAACTACCAGCGCTATTGCCAATGACTTCCACGATTTGATGGGCATCTAGTCCCATTTGCACGCCCAACAAAATTGCCTCAGCAGAAGCGACATTGTGAATAGCTACCAAATGGTTCGCGACCAACTTCATTTTCATACCTTGGCCGAATTCGCCGATGTTGTACATTGCGCGAGCAAACCCTTCGAATACAGGAGACATTTTTTGGATAGCTTTTTTATCACCACTCGCATAGACGACTAGATCTTTAGTTTTGGCTTGTGCGCCAGTGCCGGACAATGGGCAATCTAAAAGAATCATGCCAGCTTTTGCAAGCTCAGCGCGAGCCGCCTCTTTGGCATCGATAGGCAGAGTTCCTAATTCAGCAACAATCGTGCCTTTTTTTGCCGTGCTGACGATTTCATTCACCACACTCATCAGTGCGCCAACAGAGGGTAGGGATAGCAAAATATGATTAGCTTTAGCAGCAACATCTGCCACAGTTTTTTGTATATCAATACCTTCTTTTTTCATTATCTTTTGTTGATGAGGACTTGGATCAAAGCCATAGACATGAAATCCAGCTTGGTTGAGATTAGAGGCCATTGCTGAACCCATGATGCCTAGTCCGATAAATCCAACGACTGGTTTCACATGCGTTTGATCATCTTTTTTCGTTGAAATATGTGTTGCAGGAACACGCGCTGAAGTAGATTTTTTTGTCGTTGCCATAAATTTCCTATTGGGTTAACGAAAGTTAGATAAAAGAATGAATTGCATCTAAAAATGCTTGAGGATCTTGGAGTTGGGGAACATGCGCAAGTCCTGGTAATATTTTTAACTGCGCATTAGGAAGTAATTTTGCCAGTTCCTCTGACATGGCGACAGGAGTTGCCTCATCAAGCTCACCTACGACCACCAAGGAAGGTATTTCTAAATTGGTAACGAGAGGTCTTAAGTCCATCGTTGATAAAGCCTTACAAGCCCCTTGGAATGTATCCATATGGATATTTAAAAACCGTTCTTTACGATCAGCAATTAACTTTGGATGTTGTTCTTGATATTCTGGAGCAAATAAACGACGCATAGCCACATCAGCAATAGCAATCAAGCCTTTATTTTTGGCATTTTCAGACATGCCTCTAAAAGCAGCGCGACCTGGTTCAGAAAAACAAGCACCACAATCTGCCAAGATTAATTTAGCAGGTAATTGAGGATGTCTCAGAGCTGTATTTAAGGCGACAAATCCACCGTAACCATTACCCATAAAAATAGGTGCTTGAGAAAGATTTAATGAATGAATGACATGCGCAATTTGATCGGAAATGAGATCTAAAGAACCTCCAACAAAATCAGAGTGATCAAAACCAGGTAAGCTTAATTGAATGACTTGATGTGTTTTGAGTAGGGTTGGTGTAATTAAATCCCAACTGGATTGATCCGCTAATAGAGAGTGAAACAATATGATAGCTTGTCCAGAACCCGCAGATTTAAAACTTAAATTTTTACCTTGATTACTAATTTGATGTGTTTCAAAAGAATGCGTTTGCATGGGAATTTGTCTCTATGTTTGTATTGTTTTTGTTGAGTGAATGATAAAAATACATGCATTACTAACTCGTTGTAATATAACATAATCAAGGCATTACACATTAAAAACAATTGGAGACTTCAATGACAATTCAAAGTACTTTTTTATATCGATTTATATCACTATTACTTTTTCTCTTTGCTACTAATATAGCGTTCGCAGGTCCGAATGATCCGATTCGAGTTGGCTTTTTGACGATTAAATCAGGTGCATTAGCTGCAGGTGGAATACAGATGGAGGATGGCTTAAAGCTGTTCTTGAAAGAGCGCAACAATATGATTGCAGGTCGTAAGGTAGAACTTTTTATAGCGGATACAGGTGGGCAGCCAGCCATTACTAAAGCCAAAATTCAAGAATTAGTTGAAAAAGATAAAGTCAATGTTGTGATTGGTCCATTGGCAGCATTTGAAGCCCTAGCAGTAGATGACTATATTCGTAAAGCAGAAATCCCAACCATTTCACCCTCCGCTGGTGCGGAAGATTTAACACAGCGTAAGCCCAATCCATGGTTTGTTAGAGCTGTTGGTAGTTCAGCGCAACCTAATCATCCCTTTGGTGAATATGTTGCAAAAGAGCTTAAATACAAACGCATAGCAATCTTAGCCGACGATTTTGCTTTTGGGCATGAGAATGTTGCAGGCTTTCAAAGAACTTTTGAAGAAAACGGTGGGAAAGTTGTACAAAAGCTTTGGTCACCTCTTAATACGGCTGACTACGGAGCTTATATTAGTCAAATTAAATCTAACGTAGATGCGATTTATATTGCTTATGCGGGTAGTAATGGTGTTAAATTTTTACGTCAATACAAAGAGTATGGCATGCAAGGAAAGATTCCGGTTTTGGGTAATATGACCGCCGTTGATGAGGGAATTTTAGGTTCAATGGGAGAAGAGGCGATTGGTGTGATTTCACCAGGTTGGTATGCTCAAACGATTAATAATCCTAACAATAACAAGTTCAACCAAGGGATGCTTACGAATTACAAACAAGCGCCAGGATATTATTCTGTAGGTGCTTACGGTGCGATGTTGATGCTAGAACAATCTTTAAAAGACAATAAATCGAATATTGAAGATAAAAAATCATTTATGAATGCACTGCGTAATGTACAAGTTGCGAATGATCCGCGAGGAAAAATTACCCTTGATGCACTTGGTAACCCTGTAATGGATATTCATATTCGTAAAGTAGAGCGTGTAAACGGTAAATTGACGAACACGATATTGAAAACTTACCCAGGAGTGACACAATTTTGGAAATATAAGAGCTCAGAGTTTTTAGCTAATCCGGTATATTCCAGAGATTATCCACCCTCTAATAATATAGAGAAATAAAAAAAGGGCTCATACAATTGAACCCTTTTTCTTAATGATGAAAACTACAGCTTAATTTTCATCATTTTGACGGCATTACCACCTTCAATTAATTGACGATCGGCAACTGATAATTTTTTCACTCCACGGATGGTTTGCAATGGATGATCATCTGCCATATCGTATGGGTAGTCAGTGCCAAGCATGACGTGATCAGCGCCGAAGCGACGGATCAAGTTACCGAGCATTTCTGAATCATGTGTAATCGTATCAAAATAGAATTTCTCTAAATATGATGAAGGCTTTTTCTTAATCACGGTACGCGTATCTTTACGAGCTCTCCAGGCATGATCCATACGTGCCCAGTAGTGAGCTAAGAAACCGCCACCATGTGCACAGATGAATTTAATTTTAGGATAACGTGCAACGACACCATCGAAAATCAGATGGCTTACGGCTACAGTCGTTTCTAAAGGATTGCCAATCACATTATTGAAGTAGTGATTGGTTAAACGTTCACCTTGAGTAAAGCCTAATGGGTGCATAAAAATCACGCATCCGAGTTCATTTGCTTTAGCAAAAAACTTTTCTAAACCTAAGCTCGGATCAGTGAGGTTTTTGCCATTCACGTTCGTACAAATTTCTACTCCCTTAAGACCTAAAGTTTTGACACAATACTCTAATTCTTTTACTGCCATATTTACATTTTGCAAAGGTACAGAGCCCATGCCCACGAAGCGATCAGGGTTACCAGCAACTACATTAGCAATCCCATGATTTACTTCACGAGCAAGACTTGCGCCGAGTTCAGGTTCTGTAAAATAAAAATAATGATAAGGAGCAGGTGCAACAGCTTGGATATCTACGCCCATTTTGTCCATATCCTTTAAACGCTCTTCGACCCCCATTAATTTTGGAGCACGCGTTTTCATTTGTAATACATTTGTTTGATTGGTCAATTCAGTAGCAAAGATCACCGTTGGATCATATGATGCCGCATTTAAATGAATAGTTTTTGCATTTACTTCGGGATTCAAATAATGGCAATGAATATCGACAACTACATGTTGACCCTTACGGTTTTTAACAACACGTTGAGTTGGACTTGTTAATTTTTTTGCTGTAGATTTCGGGGTTACAGTGGCAACACTTTTTTTGCTGGCAGCTTTTGCGACTGCTTTGCCAGCAAGCATTTGAGGAGATTCATAAGAGCCATGTTGATGACTTGGGTCTGAGCATTGTGCGGAACAGGTATAGAACATAAAAGCCTCTTAAAGTAGTGATGAGTAATTGATTGTGATTGTAAATAGAAAAGATGACAGGATTTTTAAAACACACCAAGATGTTTCGTTGCTAGCTCAGGGTTGGCATGAACTTCTAAGGCACTTCCATAATAAGCAAGTCTGCCTGTATTGAGAACAGCCACATCATCAGCAACGGACATTGCTAGTTGGAAATTTTGTTCAACTAAAATAATTGACAAGCCTTCACTCTTAATTTCTTTAATGCCCCGAGCAACTTCAGCAACAATTAGAGGTGCTAGACCCTCTGATGGCTCATCAAGCAAGAGAACATCAGGATTACCCATGAGGGCACGCCCAATCGCGAGCATTTGTTGTTCACCACCAGATAGCGTTCCAGCGCGTTGTTTAATACGATCCTTTAATTGAGGGAAGAGATCAAAAACACGAGCAATGTTCCAAGGGTTTTGAATTACTCTATTTTGCGCCGCTACTTTTAAATTTTCCTCTACTGAAAGGCTCGGAAAAATTCTTCTACCCTGGGGTACTAATCGAATGCCAGCGCGAGCGATATTTTCTGGTTTTTGACGAGCAACAGGCTTACCAAACAAAGTAATCTCTCCAGTTTTAGCGGTTACCAAACCGGCAACTGTCATCATCGTCGTTGTTTTACCAGCGCCATTTCTTCCAAGAAGAGCAAGTAAAGAGGATTTTCTAAGAGTCAAAGATACATCATGAAGGACATGGCTATCTCCATAGTAAGAATTGATTTTATCGATAACTAATGCATCAGTGGCCAAGATAGACCTCCTGTGTTTTGGGGTCATTAACTACTGCATCACGGTCGCCATCGACAATGACCTTGCCGTATTGCAAAACAAGAATTTTTTCAGCAAAAGCTAAGGCCATTTCCATATCATGTTCAATCATGACAATGGTTACTTCTTTCGAGATGTTATTAATTAAGTCAGCTACGACCACACGTTCATCTTGAGATAAACCTGCTAAAGGTTCATCTAAAAGCAACAATTTAGGCTTTTGGGCTAAGGCAAGGGCTATTTCAACACGACGTTGCTCACCATAAGAAATTTCAGACACTTTCCTAAATGCTTGCTGCTTCAAACCAACGCTATCCAGGAATTCAATCGCATGATCATATAACTGATCTTCAGTGGTAAGCGAATTAAAAATATTTTTCTTACGCTGATGTATCCCTAGCAGCGACAAGACCACGTTGTGCGCCAAAGTATCTTGTTTAAAGAGAGTAATAATTTGATAAGTTCTGCTCATACCCATATGGGCTCTTGCATGGACAGGTTTTTTAATCACCTCATTACCGAAGATACTTACTGAGCCTGAATCAGGTTTTAAATCCCCAGTAATTTGAGCAAAGAGAGTCGTTTTTCCTGCGCCATTTGGCCCAATAATTAAACGGCGTTCACCAGGATTTACTTTTAAGGAAACGTTTTGGGTTACAGCAATACCACCAAAACTCTTTTTGAGGTCTTTCACTTCAAGAGCGAGTGTCATGGCTTCTTACCCCCAAACAACCGATTCTTAAGTTGTGTGAAACCTGGCGCCATACCTGCCGGCATAAAGATCACAATAAAGACAAAAATAATTCCAAGTAACATATTCCATCGCTCCACAAAACCAGATACATAATTTTTTAGAAGAACAATCAGAATCGACCCCAGAATTGGGCCAGCAAGTGTGCCAGCACCACCAGCAATCACACAAAGAAGAGCCTCTGCTGACGATGTAATGGAAATCACGCTAGGGTGAATATATTTATTCAGGTAGATATACATAAGACCTGAAACTGCACCAAAAAAACTCGCCATCACAAAAGTCACCCAACGGATCATCCAGACGTTATAGCCCAAAGCACTCATTCTTTTTTCTTGATCGCGCGTGCCTTTGAGAGTAGAACCAAAAGGTGAGTTCACAATACGAGCAATAAAGAATAGACTGGCGATAGTGATGATGAGGCAGAACCAATAAAAATTATTTGAATTCTCGAGATTGATTCCAAAAGGCGTTGGGCGTGTCAGCCCTGCGATTCCGTTATCACCATTGGTTAGACCAACCCAGCGGTAACCAATACCCCAAATGATTTGAGACAACGCCAACGTCAGCATTAAAAAACTCAGACCAGAAGCGCGCAGTGAAATCCAACCAAAAATGGCTCCTACAAAGGTCGTAAATACCAGAGCAATGAGAGCAGTATAGTCATGCGTCATACCAAAATTTTGGAATAACCACGCCGAGGTGTAGGCAGACAAGCCTAAATAGGTGGCATGACCTAGCGAGGTAAGACCACCATAACCAACCAGTAAATTTAAACTTGCAGCAAAAACGACAGCGACCATAATTTGGCTTCCCAGATTCACATAATACTCACCAAAAAATAATGGCAAGATGATGAGAATGGCAACGAGCAATAAGTAAAGTACATATTTTTTCATCATGCGCGCATTGTTCCAAAAAGACCCGATGGACGGAATGCAATCACAAATACCATGGGTAAAAACAAAATCACATAGGCTAAATCAGGCACTAATGCAATACCGAAGGTATAGATAAAGCCAATGATAAAACTAGCGACGAAAGTGCCTACCAGACTACCGACACCGCCTAAAATAACAACAATCAATGCTAGAGGTAACATATCCGCATCTAGGCCTGGATAGGCATTTAACATTGGACCACCGACTGTTCCTCCAAGTCCAGCCATCAGTGCCCCAAGACTAAAAACAATAGTAAATAACCGTGAAGCAGGAATACCTACAGCGCGTGCCATTTGCATATCGTCAACACCAGCACGGATCATGGCGCCTAAGCGGGTTCTTTCCATCAAGAGATAGAGTAAAACGGCACAGATCATTGAAATTAAAAGTACAACTAAACGATAGGTTGGAAACATAAAGCCAAACATTTCCATTGGGGCGCGTAACATTTCTGGGGCATTAATTGGAATTGGATCTCCCCCCCAGATCATGAGGCAAGCATCAGCGGCAATAAATGAAAGACCCAAAGTTGCTAATACTTGACCTTGCGAGTTATTTGAAAGACTACGCAAAATGAAACGTTCTATGATGGCACCCAAAAGACCGACTACAGCCATGGCTACAAAAGCGGCAAAGACCAAACTATAGCCTCCACGTAAGACCGAGGCTGCAACGTAAGCCCCAATCATAAATAGAGAACCGTGCGTTAAATTAGCGATACGCATCAGCCCGAATATCAAAGCAAAACCGGAGGACAACATAAACAGTAGTCCTCCGAGCGCAAGACTATTCAGGGTTTGAATGACCCAAAATTGCATATAATAATTTCTGTAAAAATGATTATTCTAAGTTTCTAGCTGGTGGCCAGTCTTTGGAGTAAACAGGGTTTGCTAAAAATGCCTTAGGATCATATTTCCAGAATTGGCTCACATTGGTATAAGTTTTTGTAACGACGTTCACTAAACGACCCTCTTTACGTTCAACTTTACGAATGTAGACATCACCAACCACGTTACCATAGGTATCAAAGGTTACTGGACCTCTTGCTGTTGGAACGTTCGTCTTTTTCAGAGCTGCCATCAGAGCTTCCCTATTGCTGGCATTGCCATTAATCGATTTTAAGGCAGCATCAAGAACGGCAGCATTGGTAAATGTTGCCGCTGCATAGAAGCCGGGATCATAGCCTTGTGCCTTACGGAATGCTGGAGCAAATTTATTATTAATTGGATTATTTAATTCAGCTGAATACCAACAAGCCGTTTCAATACCAAGCGCTTCATCACCCATGTTCTTTAGTACAGCTTCATCAAGAGCGGTCATACCACCAACAATCGCAATTTTGCCTTTGAGGCCGTACTCATTCATTTGACGAATGAAACGGAATCCATTAGATCCTGCAAAACCCAAAAAGACTGCATCAGCATTCGTTTTCAGTTGGGCAAGATAGCTACCATAATCTGGAACTGTAAGAGGTGGGAATAAACGCTGGACAATCTTGCCACCATTCTCTTCAAAAACGCGTTGGAAGCCTGCAACCATTTCGTGACCATACGCAATATCATCAGCAACTACGACCATACGCTTATATTTTTTGATATTCGCACAATATTCAGCCATTGGATGAGCGCATTGTGAAGAAGTTGATGTAGGGCGGACAAACCAAGGGTTTGCTTTACGTTGTGTCATGTCCTCAGCGGCAGCAACTGAAAGTGTTGGAATCTTATTATCACGAATATAGTCATCGACCGCTAAAGCTTCAAAGGCAGCGAGGGGCCCCATGATGACATGAACTTTATTTCTTTCATTTAGTTCAGAAATTTTGGTTTTTGTATTTGCAGGAACGCCACCCGTGTCAGCGACGGTAAGTTCAACTTTACGTCCACCTAACATGTTGCCGTTTTCTACTAACCATTGCTTTAATCCCAGTTCCATATCGATTCCACCAGATGC
>Ga0209191_1000080_pt1 | contig 75883 bp, 66 predicted proteins | sample S_130626_EF_Meta_FD_187320 | JGI IMG/M metagenome (GOLD analysis project Ga0209191, IMG submission 187320) | Freshwater microbial communities from Lake Simoncouche, Canada to study carbon cycling - S_130626_EF_MetaG (SPAdes) (version 2) | ecosystem: Environmental > Aquatic > Freshwater > Lake ...
TTACCTCAATAGGAATGTCATCGACATCATCATCAATTTCAATGTCGTCCTCGACAGAACCCTTGGCAATCTTTAGACCCTTTGCCGGCTTCTTGTCTGCAATTGGCTTCTTGGCCGGTCCGGTTGACTTGGGGGCCGGCTTGGCGGTTTTAGCCGCCGGTTTAGCAACAACTTTTGCGTTCGACTTGGCTGCGGGTTTAGTTGCCTTGGCAGTGGGTTTCGCGCTTTTTGCGACTACCTTGACCGACTTAGGTGCAGGTTTCGCGACTTTCTTGGAACTGGCTTTTACGACCGGTTTAGCCGTCTTGGCGGCTGGCTTTGAAGTTGCCTTTGAAACTGGCTTAGCAGCTGGCTTTTTGGCGGCTGGCTTGGCAACGGGCTTTGCCGCTGTTTTTTTTACGGCAGGCTTTGGAGCTGGCTTCTTGGCGGCAGGCTTAGCTGCCGACTTGACGGCAGCCTTCTTTACCGCTGGCTTGGCGGCAGGCTTAGCTACCGCCTTTGGCTTAGCTGGAGTCTTAGTTGAAGGCTTGCTTGCTGCCTTCGCGGCTGGCTTGGCCGCAGCCTTGGGAGCAGACTTTGAGGCTACTTTGGCTTCTGGCTTTGAAGACTTCTTTGCTGGAGGTGTGATGATCTTGCTCTCTTTTGTGACCTTGGCTGAACTTTGGCCTTTAGACCGCGAGAAGCCGAAGGTGCCAAGAAAACCGCGTTTTTTCGAGTCGTCTTGATGCTTTGCCATCGGTGCCTCCTGCAGGCCTGGCCTGAATCAGTGAAACTGGGATGAATCGGGCATAACTTGGACCCATGTCAAGTCCTTGCGGCTCGACTGGGTCATTAGCAATTATGCCAGCATTCTCTGACAAATAACGAACATTACTGCTAGTGGCTATAACAACGGTTTGGCCCAGATAATTCCGAGATTCGTTCGAAATCCCCCGAGAATAGCTTGATTAGAGCCTTGACTGGGTGCGAGCGAGTTTCGAAAATCCCGCTACTGGGGCTTGTCTTCGTCTGATTGCTTTCGGCGAAGGCTCAAGTAGTCCTCTAGCTCAGAGGCAATCTGGTCTGCGCTAGGAACCTCGGTCTTTGGCGAACGGATTCGGGGTCCTCTCGAATTGCTGTCATCGGATGAGAAGCCATTCTCAAGACTCGAAACCAATTTTGATAACTCCGGATTATCGGCAATCTTGCGCTCAAGATCTTCTAGAAACCGAGTTCCAGCTTCTCGCAGCGTGTCGGTTGGAAAAACCAATCCGGTGGTCGAAGAGATTTGTTCGAAGGCCTTTACCGCAGACTGCGGGTAATTCAAATCGCTTAGATAGTGCGGAACCAACATCACGAATCCTGCGGTTGGAAAATCTTCTTCGGCGAATCTGAATTCGAGCAAATGCAAAACATTTCCGGGCACCTGGGTCTGAGGCTTCCACTCCGAGATTCTTTCAATTAGCTCTTTGCGATTGCCTGAGATCGTCACGCCCACCGAGCGACTGTGTGGAATCGGAAAAGGAATCGAGTGCACCCAAGAAAAGTCTTCGATGTCAAAAATGTCTACGAGATCAAAAACCGCCTGGGTGAATGACTCCCACTTAAAGTCAGGCTCGTATCCGTGAAGAAAAAGAAACTTTTGGCCGACCTCGTCTGTCACTAAATAAAGCGCCAAAATCGATGGTTCATATGAAGAGATGTGGTCTTTCTCGAAATACATAATCGGGCGGCGCGATCGGTAATCGAGCAGTTCATCGTTGTCGAAAATGGCAACGACCCGGTGACTTAGGTTTTCAAAGACATGGCTAGCCAATTGTTCGATGGTTGAACCAGCGTCGGTGAAACCGGTCAGACCTGCAATCAGGTGCAGCCCCGATGGCACATCGAAATCATCGTTGTGCAACTCGTATAACTCGCTTGGTTCAACCACGCATATAAGTCTACGAGCGGGTTTAGAGTGTTGCCATGGCTAAACACTTCATCAAGGTCGCTTCGACCGTTCCGGCGTTCACAAAAGACGCAGTATTCGTAATTGGCGCTGAGCAAAAAGGCACCAAGCTCACCCTCGTAGCCGAAGGCCTCGATCTCGGTTCACTCAAAAACACTGACCTCGAGAAACTTGGGGTCAAAGCGACTGCAGACGCCCTGGTCAAAGTGCCAGGACCAAACGGTTCATTCTTCGCCATTGTCGGCGGATACAAGGCCAAAGACATTGACTCTCTGAGATACCTCGGCGGAACCATCGGACGCCTCTTGAACGAGTTCAAAACCGTGGTAACGGCTGTTCCCATCAGCACCGAAGCCGAAGCGCTCGCGCTACTTGAGGGCTATTCGGTAGGAAACTACAGCTACACGGCTTACAAGTCGGACGCCAAGAAGACCCAGGTTCAGACCATGATTCTCGCAACCAAGGTAAAGGTCAAACCCGCGACAATAACTCGAGTAGAAATCTTGAGGGCTGCGGTTCATGACACAAGAGACTTAGTCAGCATGCCTGCAAATGATCTCTACCCTCAAAGCTTCGCCTCCATAGCAACAAAACTCGCAAAGGGCTCAGCGGTTACCATCACCATTCTCGACGAGAAGAAACTTGCAGCGGGCGGCTTCGGCGGAATGATCGGAGTTGGCAAGGGTTCGGTAAGGCCTCCGCGAATCGTCAAGGTTGAATACAAACCAACCGGAGCTAAGAAGAAGATTGCTTTTGTTGGCAAAGGAATTACCTACGACACCGGAGGGCTTTCTCTGAAGCCAGCAAACTCGATGCTCGGAATGAAGTACGACATGACCGGCGCCGCGACGGTATTGAACGCAGTTCTAGCTATTGCTCGACTCAAGCTAAAGGTTCAAGCAACGGCGTATCTGTGCCTGGCCGAAAACATGCCGTCTGGATCTGCAACTAGACCTGGCGATGTGATTAAGTTGCGCAACGGCAAGACCGTTGAGGTGACGAACACCGACGCAGAGGGCCGATTGGTTCTAGGAGATGGAATGTCTCTCGCTAGCGAGAGCTACCCCGACCTGATAGTCGACGTTGCAACTTTGACCGGAGCTCAGCGCGTGGCGCTCGGAACTCGTTATGCCGGGCTCATGGGCGATGACGCAAGCGTCGACGCCTTGCTGAAGGCAACAAAGGCAGCAGGTGAATTTGCCTGGCCAATGCCTTTCCCAGATGAACTGCGACTTCTCTTGAATAGCGACATAGCCGACATGATGAACTCAAGGGTTGGCAATCCAAGCGGCGGAATGCTTGTTGGTGGGTTGTTCTTGAAAGAATTCGTTGGCAAGAAATCCAAGACCTCAGACGAACTAATCCCCTGGGTGCACCTTGATCTAGCCGGACCAGCTGACAACGATGGCGCTGGTTATGGCTTCATTCCAAAGGGAGCAACTGGCTCTTATGTTCGCAGCCTCGTAGCCTTGGCCGAGTCTTACAGCAAGTAGTTTGCAACTGACTGCCAAGCACAGGCGCGGCAGTAGTAAAGTTGATGAGTTAGCGCACCTATCTAGGAGTCCGTTTTGGCTGAGCACAATTTTGATGTCGTAATTCTCGGTGGAGGAAGCGGTGGATATGCGGCTGCTCTTCGTTCAGCACAGCTCGGCAAATCCGTAGCCTTGATCGAGAAAGACAAGCTCGGCGGAACCTGCTTGCACCGCGGTTGCATTCCAACCAAGGCTCTTCTTCATTCAGCCGAAGTCGCAGACACAGTCAAAGACGCAGCGCATTTCGGAATCAACGCTGAGTTCGGCTCAATCGACATGGCAGCAGTCAACTCTTACCGCGACGGGATTGTCGACAAGTTGTTCAAAGGTCTGACCGGACTGGTCAATTCGAAAAACATCACGGTAATCGCAGGCGAGGGTCGAATGACTGGCGCAAAGACCATCCAGGTCGGCGAAGAAACCTACACGGGCACAAACCTAGTCCTGGCATCGGGCTCGTACTCTAAGTCGCTGCCTGGTCTTGAAATTGGTGGTCGCGTGATTACCTCTGAGCACGCGCTGCAGATGTCCTTCGTTCCAAACAAGGTAATCGTGCTCGGCGGCGGAGTAATCGGTGTTGAGTTTGCATCGATATGGAGAAGCTTCGGCACCGAAGTGATGATTATTGAAGGCCTGCCAAATCTTGTGCCTAATGAAGAACCCGCTATCAGCAAGGCTCTGGAGCGAGCTTTTCGCAAGCGTGGAATCGAATTCAAAACCGGTGTCAGGTTCGCGGGTGTGGAACAACACGAAAATGGCGTTGTCGTAACACTAGAAGGTGGCGAAAAGCTTGAAGCAGAACTGCTTCTAGTCGCTGTCGGACGCGGCCCTAACACCGATGGCATGGGCTACAGCGAAAACGGAATCAACATGGACCGCGGTTATGTTTTGACAAACGATCGACTCGAGACCAGCGTTGCAGGCACATATGCAGCCGGTGACATTGTTCCTGGCTTGCAGCTAGCACATCGTGGTTTTCAGCAGGGAATCTTTATCGCCGAAGAGATTGCCGGTTTGAAGCCAGCAACAATCGACGAAAACGGCATCCCAAAGGTCACCTACTGCGAGCCAGAAATTGCATCAGTTGGTCTAAGCGAAGCTAAGGCTGCTGAGAAGTTTGGCGCAGACAACATCTCTACTTATGAATACAACCTTGGCGGAAACGGCAAAAGCCAAATTCTTGGCACAGCAGGTTTCATCAAGCTAATTCGTCAAAACAACGGCCCGGTGGTTGGTGTTCACATGATTGGATCGCGCGTTGGCGAGCAAATTGGCGAAGCGCAATTGATCGTTAACTGGGAAGCATATCCAGAGGATGTTGCCACTCTTGTTCACGCACACCCAACCATGAATGAGGCAATTGGCGAAGCGCATCTAGCTCTTGCCGGCAAACCTCTTCACGCGCACGCATAAAGATCTCATAGGAGCAAAGACATGAGCGAATCAGTAGTACTACCGGCCCTTGGCGAAAGCGTCACAGAGGGAACCGTTACTCGTTGGTTGAAGAAAATTGGCGACACCGTCGCGGTTGACGAACCTCTGGTTGAGGTTTCGACAGACAAAGTCGATACCGAGATTCCTTCTCCGTTCGCTGGGGTTATCGAGCAGATTCTGGTTCAGGAAGACGAGACCGTTCAGGTTGGCGCAGTTCTCGCCATCATTGGTGGCGTGGGCTCTAGCGCTCCGATTGCGAGCGAGACGCCGACGATAACTGAGCAACCAGCAGCGGCACAGCCGGAACCTCTTCCCGTTCAGGTTGCTCCTGCCGCCCCTGTAGTGGCAGCACCGGTTGCGCCCGTTGCAACTGCACCGGTTGCAGCTGCGGCACCTGTTGTTTCGCCGGCATCATCTCAGCCGACCTCGACCGCTTCGGATGCCAACTACGTAACCCCTCTGGTTAGAAAGCTTGCAAACGAGAGTAGAATCGATCTTTCTTCGGTTGCCGGTTCTGGCGTCGGTGGACGCATCCGCAAAGAGGACGTTCTGGCGGCAACGACTTCGACAGCTCCAGCTCAAACATATGTTGCGGCAACAAACGTCGCACCACATTCGCCGGCAGTCGCATCGAGTCTGCGAGGCACCACCGAGCCAATGACCCGCCTTCGCAAGGTGCTTGCAGAGCGCGCAGTTGCTTCGATGGTTTCGACAGCGCAGTTGACAACAGTGGTTGAAGTTGACGTAACAGCCATCGCAAGCCTTCGCCAGCAGGTGCAGTCTGCCTTTGTTGCAAAAACCGGGGGCAAATTGAACTTCATGCCATTCTTTGCATTGGCAGCCGCGGAAGCGTTGCGAGTTCATCCGAAGCTCAACGCAACAATCGATGGCGAAAACATCGTCTATCACCCAACCGAAAACATTAGCTTCGCCGTGGACACCGAAAAGGGTCTTCTAACACCGGTGATTCGAGACGCATCAACACTAAATCTTGCCCAGATCGCAACACAGATTGCTGATCTAGCTGCAAGAACAAGAAACAACCAGTTGAAGCCGGATGAACTTGGTGGTGGAACATTCACTCTCACCAACACCGGTTCGAGAGGCGCACTTTTCGACACTCCAGTTGTGTTCCTACCTCAGGTTGCAATTCTTGGAACAGGCATAGTTACAAAGCGCCCGGCCGTCGTGAAGACCGCGGATGGCTCTGAATCGATTGCAATCCGAAGCATGGTTTACCTTGCGCTTTCATATGACCACCGCTTAGTTGACGGAGCAGATGCGAGCAGGTTCTTGGTTGATGTGAAGCAACGTCTCGAAGAGGCCAACTTCAGCTCAAACCTCGGGCTATAGAGAGCTCTCTTCTCTCTAGCTACTGGCTGATTGCCAACCGCAACACCAGATGACCATTTTCTGTTTTTGAATATGTGATTACTCCTGCTAATAACATATCTGCGCAGGTTGCTTCGAAACTTGCAGACCCAACTGCTCCGATTACAGTTGGCTCTCCGAACGTGCGCAAATTCCAGCCTTCGACATTGAATTCGGATACGTCAAGCACTTCGATTGGGTTCGTTGTTTCAAGCTCACCACAGAACGAGGGTTCGACGGTTGCTTCCCTTTGAACTAACACTTCGTGCTGATTGAAAGCGCTCGGTTGAACCATTAGCAATACCAGGATGGCGAGAATCACAACGATGCTAATCGCACTTACTGCTGCAAGCATTCGCTTGCTCGTTTGACTTGTGCCTCTTCTAGGTGCAGAGTCGGTAACTTCTAGCACCACTCGCTTAGAAGCAATTCGATGAACTCTCACCGAATTGCCTAGGGCTGACAGTAGAACCCGTTCCCTGAACCAATTTGTGCGAAATCGATTATGCGAGTGAATTTTCGATTCCACAGGGACTTCGATAAGTCTTGACCAATTCACAAGTAAATCGTCGACTAACTCGGGCTTCCGATGAATTCTGAGCAGGATTCTGTTGAGAATGTCCTTCGGGTGAGGATTGTGGATTTAAACTGATTCCATGCCCGTATTCGAGACCCTTGGTCTCTCACCTGACTTCGTTGACTATGAGACCGCATGGCAAACACAACGGCAAGTTCACAGTGAGGTCGCATCGGGAAAAAGACCCGAAACCGTCCTATTGCTTGAACACACCTCTGTTTTCACCGCTGGCAAGCGAACCGAGGACTACGAAAGGCCAAACGACGGAACACCCGTGATCGATGTCGATCGTGGCGGCAAAATAACCTGGCATGGACCGGGCCAACTCGTGGGCTATCCGATCATGCGCCTGCCCGAGCCAATTGATGTAGTTGGTTATGTTCGCTGGTTAGAGCAGGTTCTTATCGAGACATTGTCAGAATTTGGAGTTACCGGGCAACGGGTGCAGGGGCGCTCTGGGGTCTGGGTAGATGTGAATGGCGACTTCGAGAAGGTAGCCGCAATTGGCATCCGAGTAGCTGAAAAGACCACAATGCACGGATTCGCGCTCAACTGCAATAATTCCCTTCAGCCGTATGACACCATTGTTGCGTGCGGTATTGCCGATGCTAAAACCACAACTTTGCAAAAGCTAACCGGACTAGACATCTCTGCCGCTATGGCCGCCGAGATTGTCAAAGTGAAACTAGGCAAGATTGGAAAAATCGATGAACGATAAGCCCGAGCGCAAACTGTTGCGCATTGAGGTGCGCAATTCATCGGTTCCGATTGAACGCAAACCCGAGTGGATAAAAACAGTCGCCAAAATGGGGCCAGAATATCAAGCACTCCAAGCGTTGGTTAAGTCAGAGAATCTGCACACGGTTTGTCAGGAGGCTGGCTGCCCAAACATCTATGAGTGTTGGGAAGATCGCGAAGCAACATTTCTTATCGGCGGTTCGCAGTGCACCCGTCGCTGTGACTTCTGCCAAATTGACACCGGAAAACCAGCCGACTTCGATGCCGACGAGCCTCGCAGAGTTGGCGACTCGGTCAAGCAGATGCAGCTTCGCTATGCAACCGTCACCGGAGTGGCTCGCGATGATCTCGAAGACGAGGGAGCATGGCTATATGCAGAGACGATTCGCCAAATTCACCAGCAGTCAGAGGGCACCGGCGTAGAAATTTTGGTTCCAGATTTCTCTGGAAACCCAGATCTTCTAAAGCTGGTGTTCGAAGCTCAGCCAGAAGTCTTTGCTCATAACGTCGAAACGGTTCCAAGAATTTTCAAGCAGATTCGCCCGGCTTTTCGTTATGAGCGTTCACTCGATGTCATAACGCAGGCTAGAAACTTTGGAATGGTAACCAAGTCGAACCTAATCTTGGGAATGGGCGAGACTATCGAAGAGATTGTTCAGGCGCTACAAGATCTCTACGACGCCGGAACCGACATCATCACGATCACCCAATACCTGCGACCTACGCCAAGACACCATCCAGTAGACAGATGGGTGAAGCCTCAAGAGTTTGTTGAACTCAAAATGGTTGCCGAAGATATGGGCTTCATTGGCGTGCTAAGCGGACCATTGGTTCGTTCGTCTTATCGCGCCGGAAGACTCTGGGCTCAGTCAATGCAGAAAAAGGGTCGCGAGATACCCGCAAACCTGCAGCACCTCGCAGATGCCGCCGCCGCTGATGGCTTCAGCCAAGCGGTTCACTAAATCGTTTAGGCTATTCGTCATGGCTAAGAGTGAACAAAAAGCAAAACGCGAACCGGGTCGATTTAGACAGCTTCTAAAGATTTATGCGGCCACCGCTAAGAACGACAAGGGTGCCGTCGGCCTAGCGCTTCTCGGCTTGCTAGTTCCAACTCTTCTGGGTCTAGGCATTGCTTCGATTGTCGAACCGGGCAACGTAATCGTCATGATTCTCTGGACCGTTTTGGGCTTCACCGTCGGGCTACTGCTGGCCATGATCATCATGTCGAGACGCGCCGAAGCCGCAGCCTATGCACGATTCGAAGGTCAGATTGGTGCTGCCGGTGGCGTACTCAGAAGCACACTTAGACGCGGTTGGCGATTCAACGAGACTCCTGTTCACTTCAGCCCGAAGACCCAAGAAGTGGTTTACCGCGCCGTGGGCCCAAGCGGAGTAGTGCTAATTGGCGAAGGTACTTCGCGAGTGCGAGTCGCCGCCATGGTCGAAGACGAGCGCAAGAAGGTTCAACGCATTGCCCCGGGAGTTACGACTCACGCCCTTTACGTGGTTGCGGGTGATGAGAAGTCGACACCTCTGGCCAAACTGGGTAAAACCATCCTCAAATTCAAGCGCACCCTAAATCGCCGAGAGGTCTCGGTGGTTGCCAACCGCCTAGATTCAATCGGAATGAACATTCCGGTACCCAAAGGCCTTGACCCTAAGCGCATGAAGGCCCAGCGCCGCTAAACATAGCCCCCAAAGCTGCTTTGCTGCGGTTTTGATGTTTTACATACCCGAAACATATTTGGGAGGGTTGCCATTCTGCCGCTCACTAGAATCGTCGTGATGGCTTAATGACGCGCCACACCAACCCATCCACCGATTGAAGGGCCCTATGTCTACCCCAATGTTCACAACCGCTTCAGAAGTCGTGAAGTACATCAAAGACAACGATATTAAATTCTTGGATGTTCGCTTCACCGACCTGCCAGGAGTGCAGCAGCACTTTAACCTTCCTGCAGCCATGATCGACGAAGACTTCTTTAGAGATGGTCAGCTGTTCGACGGCTCATCGATTCGCGGCTTCGCATCGATTCACGAGTCAGACATGCAACTCATCCCAGACGTGACCACCGCTTACCTCGATGAGTTTCGCGACAACAGCACTCTGGTCATGGTCTTCGACATCTACAACCCTCGCAATGGCGAGATTTACGGACGCGACCCACGTCAGGTAGCAAAAAAGGCCGAAGCTTACCTAGCCAGCACCGGCATCGCAGACACCGCATTCTTTGCACCCGAAGCGGAGTTCTTTATCTTCGACGATGTGCGCTACGAATACAAGAGCAACAGCTCAATGCACTTCATCGACTCAGGCGAAGCAGCCTGGAACTCGGGACGCGACGAGCGCATCGATGGAATGGGCGGAAACCTCGCCAACAAGACACCATTCAAGGGTGGTTACTTTCCGGTAACTCCAGTTGACCAGCACGCTGACATGCGCGATGACATTGTTCTCGAACTTGAGAAGGCACGCCTGCAGGTTGAGCGCAGTCACCACGAGGTTGGCACCGCTGGCCAGGGTGAGATCAACTACCGCTTCGACACTCTCGTTAGTGCAGCTGACGATGTCTTGAAGTTCAAGTACATCGTCAAAAACGTTGCCCATCGCTGGGGCAAGACTGCAACATTCATGCCGAAGCCGCTATTCGGCGACAACGGATCTGGAATGCACGTTCACCAGTCACTTTGGAAGGAAGGCAAGCCGCTGTTCTACGACGAGTCAGGCTACGGCGGGCTTTCAGACCTCGCCCGCTGGTACATCGGCGGAATCTTGAAGCACGCTCCATCACTTCTTGCATTCACCAACCCAACCGTTAACAGCTACCACCGCTTGGTTCCAGGATTCGAAGCGCCAGTGAACCTGGTTTACTCGGCAGGAAACCGCTCGGCAGCTATTCGTATTCCGATGACCGGAACGAACCCGAAGGCAAAGCGCATCGAGTTTCGCGCCCCTGACGCATCTGGCAACCCTTACCTAGCCTTCTCAGCAATGTTGATGGCTGGGCTAGACGGAATCAAGAACCGCATTGAGCCACACGCTCCGGTAGACAAAGACCTCTACGAGTTGCCACCGGAGGAAGCTAAGAACATTCCTCAGGTTCCGGGTAACCTCGAGGATGTCTTGAAGGCGCTAGAAGCCGACCACGACTACCTTCTAGCCGGAGACGTATTCACAAAGGACCTCATTGAGACCTGGGTTGACTACAAGCGTGAGAAGGAAATTCTTCCGATCTCGCTTCGTCCACACCCTTACGAGTTCGAGCTTTACTACGGCGTTTAGCCAAAATCAGAAAGGCCCGACAAAAGTCGGGCTTTTTTGATTTAAGGTCTAACTGAAGAACAGGCGTTCAAACACCATTCGCGCTCGGCGTGTGAAGGCCAGGTAATCTTCTTCTAGTTTCGCGGCTCCCCCAGCGGGATATTCGAGAATTCTGGCTATCCCTTCAAGTTGGCGTCGGTCTGTAGGCAACACGTCGGTGCGCTTGTTCGACCAAAGCACGCTGGCCGATCGAACCCGTGAGGCAAGCGTCCAAGCCTCAGACAAAACCAATGCATCGTGGCGTTCAATCAATTGCACATCGACCATCGCATTTAGTGCGTCGAGTGTTCTCGGTGTTCTAATTTGAGGGTGCTTATCGCCAAAACGAAGTTGAAAGAGTTGCACGAGCCACTCAACGTCACTTAGTGAACCTCGGCCCAGTTTGAGGTGCCGCTTTGCATCGGCACCCTGAGGCAATCGCTCGCTCTCGACCCTAGCTTTGATGCGGCGAATCTCAACGATGGCACCGGCATCGAGTTGAGCCGGATAGCGGTATCGGTCGATAAGAGCCGTGAATCGTTGTCGCAGAGACTCTGAGCCGGCTATGACTCGAGCCCTTAGCAGAGCTTGGGCTTCCCAGGTGTTTGCCCAGCGCTCGTAATAGCTCTCGTATGACTCAATCGACCTAGCAACGGCCCCGTTCTTGCCCTCTGGGCGCAGATCGATGTCGATCTCGAATTCGAGCACGTTATCTGCGGTCAAAGCCTTGAGCCGCGAAACCATGAGCTCGACGTTCTTCTGGGCTTCGGTCTGGTCTGCGTTCGCATCGTAGACATACATAATGTCGGCGTCTGAACCGAAACCCAACTCTTCGCCTCCGAAACGACCCATCGCAATAATGGCAAAATCGAGGCCATCGCTGTTCGCTGCAAATTCTTCTGTCGCTTGAATCGCTGCGAGCATCGCCTGCAGATAAAGTTCGGTTAGTTCTGAAAGGGCCGCACTGACCTGATGAATGTTCAACTCTCCCAACACCGCGCCCATTGCGATTCTTAGCGTCTCGCGTCTTCTAACCTGTCTAATTGAAGAAGCAGCCGTTTCAATGTCTTCATGTCGATCTGCGATCGATTGCAGTTCGGCACGTAATGCCTCACGGTCAACGGGCTGCAATTCAGCTGAATCTTCAAACCATGCTGCGCCCTCGGGAATTCTTTCGAAGAGCCCGGTGGCCAGCCTGCTATTCGATAAGACCTTGGTCATTCTCTCGGCCGCTCCCGATGAATCTCTCAACATCCTGAGATACCAATGAGACTCGCCAAGGTCTTCACTCAGCCGCCTGAAAGACAGCAGCGCAGAATCGGGATCTGTGCCATCAGAGAACCACTGCAAAAGCACGGGCAGAAGTTGCCTTTGAATGGCAGATCTTCGCGAGAGACCGCTGGTTAGAGCGGCGATGTGCGTAAGCGCACTCTTCGGGTCGATAAAACCGATTGCGGCGAGCCTGTCCTGGGCCTGCGTCGAGGTGAGTTCGAGGCCGCTGTCTTCGATTTTCGCAACGGCACTCAGAAGGGGTCTATAGAAAATTCGTTGGTGCAAACCTCGAACTTCGATCTTCACGGCCTCCCAACGCTTCATGAGTTGCTCGGTGGTTTGCTTGACCGCGAGACTGCGTGCTAGCGCTCGACGCGCCACCTCTGAAGACGGCATAAGGTGAGTTCTGCGCATTTGGCTAAGTTGAATGCGATGTTCAAGCAATCTCAAGAATCGATAGTGTCGCGAGAATGAATCGGCTTCTGAACGACCGATGTAGCCGCCAGCAGCCAAGGACGCTATAGCTCCTAGAGTGTCACGGTGCCGCAGGGTTTCATCAGACCGACCATGCACCAGTTGCAAAAGCTGAACCGTGAACTCAATATCACGAAGACCGCCTGGACCCAATTTAATCTGCGCGTCAACCTCGGAGTCATTAATGTTTTCAGTTACGCGCTCACGCATTCTCTGAGCCGATTCAACAAACCCGTCGCGCCCGGCCGAGGCCCAAACCTTAGGAGCGAGAGCAGAGACATACGCCTGCCCAAGCATCATGTCACCCGCTATCGGCCTTGCCTTGAGCAGGGCCTGAAACTCCCAGCTTTGGGCCCATCGCTCATAGTAGGCAATGTGTGACTCGAGAGTTCGAACCAGTGCGCCGCTCTTTCCCTCTGGTCTTAGATTCGCATCGACTTGCCAAAGCATTGGCTCTTTTGCGTTGCCATCGATTGCGCGCATCATTCGAGTAGCCAATCTGGTCGCAATGTCGAGTGTCTTGGAGTTATCTTCGTGTTGCCCGATTGAATCGGCAACAAATATCACATCGACGTCACTGATGTAGTTGAGTTCGCGCGCACCACACTTACCCATAGCAATAACCGCTAAGCGGGTGTCGTCTATTTCTTCACTTGAAAAGGTTCCGAATTCTGTTGTCGACTTCAGTTCTGCTCTTGCGATTTCGATAGCCGCGTCGAGCGCTGCGCCTGCCAGGTCTGCGAGAGAGGCAGCGACTTTTGGCAGGCCAGCCTCAGCATCACTCTGCTCAAGGTCGAAGATGGCAATTTGCAATAGCTCCCGCCGGTAGGCAAGCCTGAGCTTTGACCAAACCTCCTGGGCGTCGAAATGAGTGCCAAGTGCTGACGAAACAGAACCAACTAGTAACTCGCGCAACTCAACAGCAGAGCGCAAAGTTTCCGCTTGTTTTTCAAAGTGGACAAGTAATTGAGGATGCCTCATTATCAAGTCGCCCATGGCCTCGGATGCCCCCAGAAGTCGACACAAGCGATCTGCAGAGTCTTGGCGTCCTAAAAGCTTCTTGATTTTCGATTGCTCAACATCAGCAAGATTGAGTAGGTAGTTGAGAGCCTGATCTGGGTTGGAAGACAGGGCGAGGCTTGAAAGTGCAGATCGCCCGTTATCGCCAACGGCTCGCACCAACTGCTCTAGCTTCGGAAAAGTAGACGACAGGTCGGCAAACCCATATTTGGCTAGCTCGGAAAGGCTTGACGACCTCGAATCAGCCATGCGACTTGCTAAAGAACTTCGAGGTTCTGCTTGAGCTCAAACGGGGTTACCTGGGCGCGATAGTCGCTCCACTCACGACGTTTGTTTGCCAAAACGTAGCTGAAGACCTCTTCGCCAAGAGTCTCGGCAGCGAGCTCAGATTCTTCAAGCTTGCGTATTGCGTGGTCGAGAGACTGTGGCAACGGTTGAATACCCATAGCGCGACGTTCTGAATCGCTGAGCGCCCAGACGTTGTCTTCGGTCTCGGCAGGCAGTTCGTATTCGTTCTCAATTCCTTTGAGGCCGGCAGAGAGAAGAAGTGCGTAGGCGAGATATGGGTTGGCCGCAGAGTCGATCGCACGATATTCGATTCGCGATGAGTTGCCCTTGTTCGGTTTATAAAGAGGCACACGGATGAGTGCCGAACGGTTGTTGTGTCCCCAGCAGACGAACGATGGTGCTTCTCCGCCACCCCAGAGACGCTTGTAAGAGTTGACGTACTGGTTGGTGACGGCTGTGATCTCGGGTGCGTGTCGCAAAAGACCAGCAATGAAGTGCTTCGCGGTTTTACTCAGGCGGTAGTGCCCGCTCGGGTCGAAGAATGCATTTGTGTCTCCCTCGAAAAGAGACATGTGAGTGTGCATTCCAGAGCCGGGGTGCTCGGTGAATGGTTTCGGCATGAATGTGGCGTAAACGCCCTGCTCGATTGCGACCTCTTTGATTACGGTTCTGAAGGTCATGATGTTATCGGCCATAGTCAAGGCGTCGGCATAGCGAAGATCGATCTCGTTTTGACCCGGACCACCCTCGTGGTGACTGAACTCAACGGAAATGCCCAACTGCTCAAGCATCGACACTGCTCGTCTTCTGAAATCCTGAGCAGTTCCTCCCGGTACGTTGTCAAAGTATCCAGCCTTATCGACCGGGATAGGGCCTTCTTCGCCGAACTGAGATGACTTGAGCAGGTAGAACTCAATTTCTGGGTGAATGTAGAACGAGAAACCCATTTCTGACGCTTTGGCAAGTGCTCTGCGCAAAACATTGCGAGGATCAGCAGCAGCAGCTAGGCCATCCGGGGTCTGAATGTCGCAAAACATTCTTGCCGTCGGGTCAATTTCGCCGCGCCAAGGAAGAATCTGAAAAGTGCTTGGGTCTGGAACCGCAAGCATGTCCGCCTCATAAGTTCGGGCTAGCCCCTCAATGGCAGAGCCGTCAAAACCAATTCCTTCGGCGAAAGCCCCCTCGACTTCAGCGGGTGCAATGGCAACCGACTTTAGGGTCCCTGCGACATCGGTGAACCACAGGCGCACAAACTTGACGCCGCGCTCTTCAATTGTTCTGAGCACGAAATCTGTCTGTTTATCCATGGAAATACCCTCTCTTTGCCTGCTATTAGGCTAGTCGTTATGCCCGCGATTCGCATTGCCCTAGCCCAAACCAACGCTATCGTCGGTGATCTTGAGGGCAACTTGCGCACCTGTCTCGACCGAGTCGTGACTGCGGCAGAGCGCGGGGCCGCTCTTGTCGTCTTTCCAGAGATGATGGCCTCCGGCTATCCGATCGAAGACCTCGCCACCCGCGAAAGCTTTCTGAACGACAGCGTCGAGGCTGTCAAGCAATTTGCCATCGAACTGAATGAACGCGGGCTTGGCCAGGTTGTCGTGGTGCTCGGCACACCGGCAATAGTTGCCAAGGAGCATCGCAGCCCATGGGCCATCGCTCAGAATGCGGCCGTAATAATTCGCGACGGAAAGGTTTGGGCAGGTTACGCAAAGCATCACCTGCCGAATTACTCGGTTTTTGATGAGTATCGAATCTTCATTCCCGGAGATCAGTTGATTAGTTTCGAGCTAGGCGAATTGAAGTTTTCGATTTTGATTTGCGAGGACATTTGGCAAGAGGGTGGCCCAGTGGCCAAGCTCCGTGAAGAGAAGTCAGACGTAGCACTTGTTCTCAATGGGTCTCCCTTTGAGATCGACAAGGATGATCGCCGTGTGGAACTCGTGAAGAACCTTGCCGAGAAGCAGAACGTTGCCGTTGCCTATGTGAATCTAGTTGGCGGGCAAGACGATCTAGTTTTCGACGGTGACTCTCTAATGGTCGATGCCAATCAGAAACTGATTGGACGCGGCAAACAGTTCGAAGAAGACCTGCTGCTTTTTGATATCGCGAGCAAAACCAGCGTTGTGGCGGCAAGCGAGTTGGCAACGCACAAACTTGACGACAACTGGCAGATCTGGAATGCGCTTGTGCTCGGTCTTCGCGACTATGTGAACAAGAACAATTTCAAATCGGTGATTCTCGGACTAAGCGGTGGAATAGATTCTGCGGTCTGCGCTGCTCTCGCGGTTGACGCCTTGGGCTCTCACCGAGTCTTTGGCGTATCGATGCCGAGCAAGCACTCGAGCGATCACTCAAAATCAGACGCTTTTGACCTGGCGAAGCGACTCGGAATCAACATTCGAACCGAAGCAATTAAGTCGGCTGTTAAGGATTTAGAGAAGCAACTGAAACTCAAAGATATTGCCGCAGAAAATCTTCAGGCAAGGGTGCGCGGCACAATTTTGATGTCGCTCAGTAATCAAGAGGGCCATCTGGTGCTGACCACCGGCAATAAGTCTGAGCTAGCAGTTGGTTACAGCACCATTTATGGCGATTCAGTAGGTGGGTTCGCCCCACTCAAGGACGTTGCCAAGACCCTGGTCTGGCAACTTGCCAAGTGGAGAAACGAGTTTGCAACACAACGGGGACAAGGGCAGCCCATTCCAAAGAACAGCATTTCGAAACCACCATCAGCCGAATTGCGACCTGGCCAGGTTGATCAAGACAGCCTGCCCGATTATTCAATCTTGGATGAGATTCTCGATGCATACATCGAACAAAAACTCGGTCGCGAACAAATCAAGGCCATGGGTTTCGACGCAGCCGTCGTCGACAAAATCGTTGGGCTGGTCGATCGAGCCGAATGGAAGCGTCGTCAGGGTGCTATCGGACCAAAGATCACCGGCATGGCCTTCGGTAGAGACAGGCGTCTGCCGATCACGAATAGGTACAGGTAGGAAATCATGGCTGCTGACAAACTAATCTCGAGCGGAGGGCCCTGGGAATCGGTCATCGGCTATTCGCGTGCCACCGTGGCCGGCGAATACGTTCACGTTTCAGGTTCAACCGCCACCATCGATGGTGTCTTGCAGTACGAGGGTGACGCCTATGGTCAAACCAAAGTTACCCTCGAAAATGTCATCGCTTCTGCCCTGGCTCAAGTTGGCTATTCCTTGAGTGACGTAGTTCGCAGCCGCATCTACCTGAGCAACGCCGAAGACATGGATGCCGTTGGCAAGGCCCACGGTGAAATCTTTGGCGAGATTCGTCCCGCAGCCACCATGCTTGCTGGAATCAAGTTCATAAACCCAAAGATGCTCGTCGAGATCGAAGTAGATGCCTGGAAGAGAGCCAACTAGATGGCAAAGATTGCAAGAGTCTCGCACCTGCAAGAATTCAAGAATTCTGGCCGCAAGTTCTCGTGCCTGACTTCTTATGATCAAAACACCGCCGCAATTTTCGACGAGGGGGGAATTAATGTTTTGCTGGTTGGCGACTCTGCAGCTGAAAATGCACTTGGCCACGAGAGCGTGCTCGCTATCACCGTCGACGAAATCATTCCCCTGGCCAGGGCCGTAGCCGGAGCCGCGAAATCTGCCCTCGTTGTTGTCGACATGCCTTTTGGTAGTTATGAAACTTCTGCCGACGACGCACTCGCCAACGCCCTAAAGATCATGAAACAAACCGGTGCTGCAGGGGTAAAGCTCGAGGGTGGGAAACGCAGTTCTAAGCAAATCGCCAAACTGGTCGAGTCAGGCATTCCGGTTATGGGTCACGTCGGCTTCACGCCGCAAAGTGTTCACGCGCTCGGTGGCTTCAAAATTCAGGGGCGCGGAGATGCAGCCGATGAGGTTTTTGCTGAGGCTCTTGCCGTGCAAGAAGCGGGTGCATTCGCTGTGGTTCTCGAGTTGGTTCCCGCAGATCTAGCCGAGCGAATCACAAAGCAGCTGCAGATTCCCACGATAGGAATTGGAGCGGGAAGCGGAACAGACGGCCAGATTCTGGTCTGGACTGATTTCGCTGGTCTGAGCGGCGGAAAACCAAGACGTTTCGTTCGCGAATACATGAGTCTTCGAGACGATTTGTTGACGGCCGCGAAAAACTATGCGGCCGATGTCGAAAGTGGCAGTTTTCCCAACTCGGACGAGTCTTTTAGCGATTAGTCGCGATCTTCTTCTTCGCGTTGCCAGGCTTGGGTTCTCTGCTCGATTGTCTCTAGAGCGCGGCTCGCCTCTTCGCGAGTTGCAAAAGGACCGATACGAAACAAAGCGGCAGTTTGTTTTCCGACTTCGACCGTCTTGGTTTGAGTATTAAACCAAAACTCCTTCGCTCCGTCATCCATGCTTCTCACCTCGCTCACTCTTAGACTAGACGCATGCCTCGCGACAGTGACACTGGATTTCTGACCGCCGGAACTCTGTCACCTCTTAGAGCCGTGCCAGCGAGCATCGAAAAACCCGAATACGTTGGCAAGAAAGCCCCGGCGAAACACACCGGCGGCGACATTTGGAATGACGACGAAGTGGAGCTGATTCGTCATTCTGGTCGAATTGCTGCGCAAGCAATCGAGCTTGTCGGCGAGAAATGCAAACCCGGGGTGACCACAGATGAACTCGATCGTTTGGCCCACGAATTCATTCTCGATCACGGGGCTTACCCCTCGGCACTTCTCTACCGTGGATTTCCAAAGTCCATCTGCACCTCAATCAACGAGGTCATCTGCCACGGAATTCCTGACAACACGGTGCTCGAAGAGGGTGACATCGTGAACATCGATATCACCGCCTTCAAAAACGGCTTTCACGGCGATAGTAATCAAACCTTCATGGTTGGTCAGGTCAGTGACGAGGTGCGCTTGTTAGTTGAGAGAACCCGCGAATCGTTAAAACGCGCAATCTCTGTCGTGTTACCGGGCAGGCAGATCAACATCATCGGACGAACCATCGAATCTTTTGCCAAGAGATTTGACTATGGCGTGGTCAGAGACTTCACGGGTCACGGCATCGGCCGAGCATTTCACAGCGGCCTGGTGATTCCGCATTACGACGCAGCCCCGGCCTATGCCCAAGAAATGCAGGTTGGCATGGTTTTCACAATCGAACCGATGCTGACTCTTGGCACCTACTCATGGGACCTGTGGGCAGATGACTGGACTGTTACAACAAAAGATAAGAGCATCACCGCGCAATTCGAGCACACTCTGGTGGTCACCGAATCCGGTGCCGACATACTCACACTTCCCTAAACGAAAGAAAATTCTATGGCTAAGAAAATGGCAATCGGCGTAGACATAGGTGGCACCGGCATCAAGGCGGCACTGGTCGATGTCAAGAATGGTGAAATGATTGGCGAGCGGGTGCGAGTCGAAACACCAGAGGGTGGCTCAACCGATGACATCATTGCGACCGTAAAGAACTTGATTAAGAAGCTTCCAGACGCCTCGAGCAAAACACCAATCGGAATATGTTTTCCTGCCGTTGTGCAACACGGTGTGACAATGTCTGCGGCCAACATCTCAAAGAAGTGGATTGGTTTTGACGCAGACGCTGCCTTCACCAAAGCTCTCTCGCGAGATGTGCATCTGGTGAACGACGCAGACGCTGCGGGCCTTGCCGAGATGCGATTCGGTGCCGGTCGTGCAGAGCGTGGCTTGGTAATCATGACCACACTTGGAACGGGAATCGGAAGCGCACTATTTTTTGATCAGACTCTGATTCCCAACGCAGAGCTCGGGCATCTAGAAATCGACGGTGTTGACTATGAGTCGATGGCGTCATTCGCTGCCAAGGAACGCGATGGTTTAACTTGGGAGGAATGGGCCGTGCGTTTACAGAAGTACTACTCGACCCTTCAGCGACTCTTTACGCCCGAAATGATTATTGTCGGCGGCGGGGTCTCGAAAGATCATGAGAAATTCCTGCCCCTGTTAGACATCAAGTGTGAGATTGTTCCTGCTGAAATGCGCAATAACGCAGGCATTTTGGGTGCAGCTCGGCTTGCTTACCGCTTGGCAAATAGTAATTAGTTGGACGGGCCGGCCGATACGCCGGGTTTTGTACCCTTTCGGGCGACGATCATCTATCTAGGCCTGACGTTGCCGTCAGGCTCGAGCAGCCTACCCGTGTGCATAGCCGAGCCGGCTAAGGCGCACACTGTTTGGCCTTGCTCCAGGTGAGGTTTACCTAGCCGAGGCGCTCACACGCCCCGCTGGTGGTCTCTTACACCACCGTTTCAGCCTTACCACTTGCGTGGCGGTTTACTCTCTGTTGCACTTTCTCGCGGGTTTCCCCGGGTGGGCGTTACCCACCACCTTGCTCTATGGAGCCCGGACGTTCCTCGTCACTTGCGTGCCGCGATCGTCTGGCCGACCCATCCGTGGTTAAGGCTATCGGGCAGAAGGCCGCCTGAACAGCCCCTAGAGATGTGCCGTGTGGTTTACGGTGACAACCTCTGCTGTTTCGTCGCCCCAAACCCTAATGATCGAAATTGAACACGGAGCAACCTGTGGTCGCCAATAGGCGGCAGACGCAGCATCGAATGCCCACCTTAAGAATCCTCGAATCGGCATCACGTGTGCGACCACCACGACGGTCTTGCCCGCGTGGCGTTCGGTGATTTGCTGACGAGCTAACTGAAGTCGTTGATCGAAAACTTCGAGCGACTCACCGTTTGGTGGTGAGACAGACCATGAACCACGCCAGGATTGCCACAGTGTGGAGTCCTTCTGCTGTGCCTCTTCATGACTTAGGCCATCCCAATCTCCGAAACTGATCTCTCGAAGGTTTTCGTTTTCGGTGACCTTGAGGCCGTGGTGTTTTGCGATGACCTCTGCGGTTTGTCGCGCTCGTTTCATGGGAGAAGAAACAATTGCCGAAATCGGGGCGATTCGTTGCCAAGGCCCTTTAGAACCGATTTGACTCAGAGCAGTTGCAACAGCGTTTGCATCGAGAACACCAACCTCGCTCAAATCTGGATCATCACCATCACCGCCAGAGATCTTGCGCGCCTCTGTTAGTGCTGTGCGACCGTGACGCACGAGCACAATTGTGGTCAGTGGTTTTGTTACGTCAATCGGCGAACGCACTGAACTCGGTCCGGATTCGTTGAACTCGGTCACCGACGAAGACAACCGGTTGATGGCTGCAGTTGACGTAACCAAACCAGAAGACTCAGAATCACTCAGCTCATCCATGGCCTTATTTGCGAGAGCGTCAGCTCTGAAGTTCTGTTCTCGAGGAATCCACTGCCATGAAACTTTTTTGCCTCGTACCAGGTCTTGAACTTGCATGCCGAGTTGAATCATGTCTGGGTGTTTGATCTTCCAACGACCAGACATCTGTTCAATAACCAGCTTGCTGTCCATGCGAACCTCGATGTCGGCGTTTGAATCGATCTCTAGGGCAGCTTCGAGACCAGCAATTAGAGCGACATATTCGGCAACGTTATTGCTGGCTATGCCAATGAATCGGGCTATCTCGCGAATCACCATGCCGGTTGTTTGGTCGATTACGACGGCACCGGAGCCTGCCGTTCCGGGGTTACCTCGCGAACCGCCATCGGCTTCAATTATTAGAGAGCGGGCCATCAGCGAACCAGAATTGCCCCACACTCGCCACAGTGGGCAAGTTCATCGGCCGGAGTGTTTCTTGCTGAGTCCAGTGAGTCACCGCTGAGTGTCATTCCGCAAGCGTCACAGATAAGTCCGTCTAGCTTGCCAACTCCGACACCTCTAGAAAACAACTTCTCGTAATGCTCAGCCAGTTCGGGCGTCAACAGAGACAGACTGCGAACACGATCTTCGCGAAGCAACTGCTGGCCGGAGTTCAGCTTGGCAAGGCCTGCGGTTTGCTGTTGCTCTAGAGCTTCCAATCGACCCTGAATCTCTTTTCTTTCGTCACCGATGACCTGCAGGTTCTGCGCTATAACGTCTTTGCGTTCGAGCAAAACGAGTTCTGCGTCTTCGAGCTCTCCCCTGCGTTTTGCCAGTGACTGCAGTTCATGCTGCATTCCTTGAACATCTTTTTGGTTGCTACTCTGCTGAAGGCGTGACTCGTCCTTTGCGATTCGGCCTTCGACAAGCGCAAGGTCGGCCTCTGCTCTTGAAAGCTCCAAGTCGAGAGCATCCATTTCGTTTCTGGCAACGAGCAGTTTCTCTGAATTCACAAGAAGCAGTTGCCGTTCAGCCTGAACCTCGACTCCGCGAGTAATCTCTGCGATAGCTCGTTGATTGCGGCGAAGCTGAAGGTCGATTCGACCGAGCTCGAGCAGGGTGTCTTGGTGTTGTGAAGTAGCTTTCATCGCTTCTTTCAGATCGCTATTGAGTTACAGCGAAGTCCCACGGGTCAGTGCGTAGGTCGCTTACTACAAACTTAACATCACTAACCGCCTCAGAGAGTTGGGCTGCGGCAACACTCAGCCATAGCGATTCGGCTGCCCAGTGTGAAATGTCGACCAAAGCAAACTCTTTAGACGCTGCCTTAGCCTGCTGCAGGGCGTCTTGAACGGGGTGATGACGAAGATCTGAAGTCACGTAAACATCGGCAGAAGCTTCTAGCGCAGCAGCGATAAAGGCATCTCCGGCTCCCCCGCAGAGTGCCACGCGAGAAACCATAGCTTCGGCATTTCCGGCTATTCGAACCCCACCAGCGGTGGCCGAGAGAGTTCTGGCAACCATGCGAGAGAAATCGAGCAAAGTCTTGGGCTGAGGCAGTTCTGCAATGCTGCCATGCCCCACCTTTTCCCCGAGGGTTGGCACGAGAGGCTTAACGTTCACGAGCCCAAGGGTCTTTGCCAGAGTGTCAGAAACCCCCATCTCGACGACGTCTGCGTTCGTATGGGCTGAAAACAGTGCGATGTCTTCACGGATGGCAGTGCTTAGCACCGCACCCTTTCCCGAGTCTTGACGCAGCTCATAGGGAACCTTGAGCAAGAACGGGTGATGAGTCATTACCATGTCGAAACCGTCTGCGACTGCATCGTGCATGAGTTCGATAGTCAGGTCGACCGCTAACAGCACCTTGGTTACCGGTGCACTATACAAACCTGTTATCAGGCCGGGTCTATCCCATTCATCTGCAAGTTCGCTTGGCCATATTGATTGCGCTGCTGCGACAATGTCAGAGACTTGTGCCACGGCTAGTTTTCGTCTAGATCGACGTGTTCTAGATCCAATTTGCGTGCCTCGATTGCCAATACCTCGGCCTCTTGAACACGGATGCGCTTGCGCCCAAAAAGAATTGGAAACAACACCGAGAAGCCGAGGGCGATTGCCGCGCCGATGTTCGCGTCTGACCAGGCCTGTGCAGAAACGAGATCAGAAAGGTAACCGAGCCAGCCGAGGCCAACGAGAGTTGAAGAAACAAAGCCGAGGCCTAATGCCACGGCAACAACGAAAGCGCCAAGGTTCACAAAATTCGCCGCCTTGTAGAAGCCGTAGTCGCGAGTAAGAGAAACCTCGTGATATGCAATTTTTCGCAGCGTGACGTCAGCAATGAACACACCGGCCCAGGCAAAGACAACCACGCCAGAAATCGCGATGACCGCATCGATTAGCTCAGCAAAAGTAGCAGTCGAGAAAGTCGTGGCAGTAAATGCGATTGCGAATGTGAGAACGACTAGCAGCGGCTGGCTGAAAGCAGGTTTGATTCGAATCGAAACAGCTGAGAGGCTGACGCTCGTCGAGTAGAGCCAAGCGGTCACCCAAATCAGAAGCGAGAGTGCGCCGCTAATCAATAGTGCCGTACCCATCCAGGACGGAACCAAGGCAAGCAAAGCGCCAAGCGGATTCAAAGCTGCGGCTTCAACAAACTGCTGCGGCAGCGAACTGGCCACAAGCAGAGAGAATGTTGCGATTAGCAGAGGTATGACACCAACAGACAGCGCAATGAACAGGGCAAGTTTCTTGCCAGATTGAGCCATCGAAACTTTTCGGGTGAATTCGGCAACCGAGGTGATCCAGAAACCGCCAAAGATAACGGCTACCAGAATGGCCAAACTGACAACCGAAATCCAGTTATTTGAGAAAACCAGATCAGCAGGGTCAAGACCAATTTGTGGCGCGGTCAAAATCATGAAGACAATCGAGACAAGGGTTGCGACGGCAGCAATTGCCAACTGGGCAAAGTACAGGGTTTTGCCGCCAAAGAAGGCGATCAGCGACGCCACAGCCAAGACAATTGCTGTCAATGCCAAAAGCCAGCTAATGCCGACATCGCCAACCGCAAAAGCCGGCGAGGTCATTGCAGGCAAAGAGACAACCGTCTTGTCGAAGAGACTGATTGCCGCCAGCACAAAGGCAACTCCGAACGCCAGCTTCACCATGATGATCGCCGCCGCCGGAACATTGTTGGCTCGAACTCCAAAGGCCGCTCGCGATAGATAGAGAGTAGGCAAACCAGAGCGCTTTCCTCCGATGGCCGCAACCGCAATTAGCAGTGCCGAAACCGAAAGGCCTGCAAAGAGACTAAGCAACTTATCAACGAAGGTCAGTTGCAGTGGCAAAGTCAGGTAGCCAAACACGAGTGGCAAGAGCCCCGCACTGAGGCTCGACCAAACGAATAGCTGTGAGTATGGCTTAGCTCTTCGGTCGATTGTTGATATTGGCAAGTCTTTTAGACTTCCGGCTGGTTCCTTGGCGAAACCAAGCTCACCGTCTGTTAGCAAAACTTCAAAACTATCTTCATCGAAATCGTCACTTGCGGCTTGCTCTGCTGAATCGATGATGTCAAAACTTCCGGTTGCAAAGTCGACTGCTCTCACAGGTTGTGGATCAACGTCTTCGACGGCAGGCAATGGCTCTTCGTTGGCGAGAATCTCTGCCGCAGCTTTAGCTTCTTCCTCCGCTGCGATTAGAGCTTCCATAGTTGCAAGTTCTGCTTTTTCTAATTCTTCTCGAATTAGTTCTTCGGCGCGTTCGGTTTCGGCTTGCTCAAGAGCGACTCGATCGGCTTCGGCTGACTCGAGCGCAACGCGCTCTGCTTCAACGCGCTCAGCTTCAGCTTGTTCAAGCGCAACGCGCTCTGCTTCAACTCGTTCAGCCTCTAGTCGCTCCTGCTCGGCAGCAGCCGCTGCTAGCTCGGCCTGCTCTTCGGCGATGCGAACCTGCTCGGCAAGTTTTTCGGCAGCTGCAGCCTCGGCTTCGGCAACAACTTTTGCGACGGCCTCTTCGCGTTTCACTTCTGCTTCGAATTCTGCCTCAGCAACTGCGGCTGCAACCGCAATGTCTATTTCTTCTTGAGCTTTTTGCTCTGCCATCGACAATGCATCTGCAATTGCCTTTTCTTTCGCAAGCTCAGTCGCGTGCTGACGATCATCCCAGTCTGGAACCAGTGATTTCCAAGAGTCTTCGGTTACTGGCGCAACTGTTTGTTCTACAGAAGGCTGCGGGCTGATACCCGAAGACGCAAGCCGGGCTGCCGAGAGTGCTTCTTTGGCTTCGGGTGTGGCAAGTTTTTCCATTTCACGAACCCAAAGAACATATGCTTGAGAATCGGCCGCACGAAGTTCAGACTGTTGCTCAAGAAGTTCCATGGCTCCGAGCAAACCCTCTTCGCCCTGAGCGGCGGTCAAAGCTTCGGCAAGATCGGCATCGCCGAGCGCTAGCTTCTTAGGGGGCTCAAAGGGGTTAGTCATAACGAAAATACTAATGCCGCGCCATTTCTGACGCGGCATTCATATTCTCTTATGAGAACAGTGGGCCCTACCGGGCTCGAACCGATGACATCCACGGTGTAAGCGTGGCGCTCTACCAACTGAGCTAAAGGCCCCTGGGATGAGCGTAATACACGCACGCCCTTGGAGCAACCCGAGTGCCTAGAGGGCTAGTACCGCCAAGGCGCGCTGGTACTCTTCGAGGCTTCTGGCTTGTCCAGGTGCAGTAACGAACTTGGCAACCAATTTGCCCGCCTTGTCGATTACGAATGTTGCTCGGTTCGAGATGCCGGCTTCCTCGAGAAACACCCCGTACTTCTTGGCAACGTCGCCGTGCGGCCAAAAGTCAGCTAAAACAGAGAACTTGTAGCCCTCTGAGTCGGCAAAGGCCTTCTGAACAAACTTGCTATCCACCGAAACGGCTAGCAATTCAACGCCATCGCGCTCGAAAGTGGCGAAATTGTCGCGAAGCTCGCAGAGCTCACCCGTGCAGATTCCTGAGAACGATAGCGGGTAAAACACGATCACAACGGGCTTTTTGCCTGCAAAATCTGAGAGCGAAACTGTGTCGCCGAACTGGTTTACGAGGCTGAAATCTGGGGCGTCATCGCCGATTATTAGGGTCATTGGCTTCCTTATCGTTGGTTATCAATCAAAACATACCGAACTGGGCGAAACTTCCCCCAAATCACAGAATAAACTTGCCTAGGCTCAAACCCGAGCCAAAGCAGTTCCATCCCCCACGAAAGAGGATGTCGGTGTCAATCAATAACCAGGACGCTTTCTCAGTCAGCAACCCAGATCTTGACCCTGAAGAGACGCGTGAGTGGCTTGAATCACTTGATGCCGTAGCCCGCGTTCACGGTCGTGGCCGTGCCCGTGAAATCATGCTGAACCTGCTTCGACGCTCACATGAACTTCAGTTAAATGTTCCATCGATTCCGACCACGGATTATCTGAACACCATCGCTCCAGAAAACGAAGCCGAGTTTCCTGGTGATGAAAGTATTGAACGCGCATACCGAGCCTGGATGCGTTGGAACTCTGCGATGTTGGTGCATCGCGCTCAGCGCCCTGGCATCGCAGTCGGCGGACACATTTCGACATTTGCGTCTTCGGCTTCTCTTTATGAGGTTGGTTTCAACCACTTCTTCAAAGGTCAAGATCACCCGAGCGGTGGCGACCAGATTTTCATTCAGGGTCACGCATCACCTGGCCCATACGCTCGCGCATTTCTTGAGGGTCGCTTAACCGAGAACCAGCTCGACGGATTCAGACAAGAAAAATCACACGCCGGGGGCGGTCTGTCTTCATACCCGCATCCACGTTTGATGCCAGACTTCTGGCAGTTTCCAACGGTCTCGATGGGTATCGGCCCGATCAACGCTATTTATCAAGCGCAATTCAATCGCTACCTATCCGGTCGTGGTTTCAAAGACACGAGCGATCAAAGAGTGTGGGCTTTCCTCGGTGACGGCGAGCTTGACGAAGTCGAATCACGCGGAGCATTGCAGCTAGCAGCAAATGATGGACTCGACAACCTGACCTTTGTTGTGAACTGCAACCTACAGCGACTCGATGGCCCGGTTCGCGGCAACGGAAAAATTATTCAGGAACTCGAGAGTTTCTTTAGAGGCGCGGGTTGGAATGTTATCAAGGTGGTTTGGGGTCGCGAATGGGATGCCCTGTTAGCCAATGATCACGACGGCGCCCTTGTCGACCTCATGAACAAGACTCCAGACGGCGACTACCAGACCTACAAGACCGAAGACGGCGCTTTCGTTCGTGAAAACTTCTTCGGACGTGATCCTAGAACGGCCAAGTTGGTCGAGGGCATGACCGACGATCAGATCTGGGGACTCAAGCGAGGTGGCCACGATTACCGCAAGGTCTATGCGGCCTACAAGTCGGCCGTGGAGCACAAGGGGCAACCGACCGTCATTCTGGCCAAGACCATCAAGGGCTTCAGCCTCGGCAAGTCTTTCGAGGGTCGAAACGCCACCCACCAGATGAAGAAGCTGACACTCGAAAACCTCAAGGGTTTCAGAGACGAACTAAAGATTCCAATCACCGACGCGCAACTTGAAGAGAATCCATACCAGCCGCCTTACTACCACCCCGGTCAAGATGCGCCTGAGATTCAGTACATGCACGAACGCCGTCGTGAACTCGGCGGATACCTTCCAGAACGTCGAAGCAAGTATGTCGACTTCAAATTGCCAAGCGAAGAGACCTACAAAATCGCAAAGGGTGGCTCTGGAACCCAGGGCGTCGCGACAACTATGGCCTTCGTTCGTCTGATGAAAGATCTTCTTCGCTCTCCAGAATTTGGCGATCGAATCGTGCCAATCATTCCCGACGAAGCACGAACATTCGGAATGGACGCATTCTTTCCAACCGCAAAGATTTACAACCCGAATGGTCAGCACTACATTTCTGTAGACAGAGACCTGCTGCTCTCTTACAAGGAATCTGCCGGTGGCCAAATCTTGCACACCGGAATCAACGAGGCCGGATCAATCGCTGCACTAACCGCCGCTGGCACAAGCTATGCGACTCAGGGTCAGCCGATGATTCCGTTCTACGTCTTCTATTCGATGTTCGGTTTTCAAAGAACCGGCGACGCGATCTGGGCTGCAACCGATCAGCTTTCAAGAGGCTTCATGATCGGCGCAACCGCCGGAAGAACCACTCTTACCGGTGAAGGTCTTCAGCACGCGGACGGACATTCACCACTGCTCGCTTCGACTAACACCGCGGTTATCACCTACGACCCTGCAAGTGGTTACGAAATTGCGCACATCATTCGTCACGGCTTAGAGCGCATGTATGGCGGAAGCCACAAAGATCCGAACGTTCTGTTCTACCTAACGGTTTACAACGAGCCAATCGTTCAACCGGCCGAACCAGAAAACGTCGACGTCGACGGCATCATCCGTGGAATTCACCGCATCAGCGAGAACGAGAACTCCGGCACCAAGGCGCAAATCTTGGCTTCTGGCGTTGCGATTGCCTGGGCCTACGAAGCTCAGCGCTTGCTGCAGGATGACTGGGGCGTATCGGCAGATATCTGGTCGGTTACCTCGTGGACAGAACTTCGCCGTAACGGACTGAAGCGCGACGAATTCAAATTCTTGAATCCGAACGCTGATGTCCCCGACGCTTACCTAACTCACAAACTCTCAGAGGCGAAGGGTCCGTTCCTCGGGGTCAGTGATTACATGCACGCAGTGCAAGACCAGATTCGCCCTTGGGTGCCTGGCAACTACGCGACCCTCGGAGCAGACGGCTTTGGTTTCTCAGATACCAGAGCTGCGGCACGACGCTTCTTCAAGATCGACGGCCCGTCGATTGTGGTTCGCGTGCTTGAGCAGTTGGTTGAGCGTGGTGAAATAGACGCGCAGATTCCTGCTCAGGCAATCGAGCGCTACAGACTGCTAGACGTAACCGCGGGTACATCTGGAACTGCCGGTGGCGACGCCTAAGCAAGAAACCCTAGCTTGGCTCGCCTCAATCTCGGGTGAGCTAAGCAGCCAGACGCTTCGCCAACTAGATGAGACACTCGCCTGGTATCGAGAGATGCCGGCGGCACGAAGAGCTTCGGTTGGACTTGTTGCCCAGTCCGGCATCGGCTCTTTTTTGGCCTGGTATGAAAATCCAAAATCTCAACCCTGGGTCGCCGCAGATGTTTTCGGTCTCGCGCCACGAGAACTGCTCAGGTCAATTTCGTTGCAGCAGACCCTTCAACTTATTCGCGTTGTTGTGCAGGTTGTTGAGGAACGAGTCGTTCGGGAATACCCGCAATTGCGCGAAGCGGTTTTGCTTTACTCGCGTGAAATTGCATTTAGTGCCGCCGACGTCTACGCAAAGGCTGCCGAAGCCAGAGGGCTCTGGGACGCTCGTCTCGAAGCACTGGTGGTTGACTCGATTCTTAGCGGCGAAAACACCGACGAAATTGCCTCTCGTGTTGCTGCACTTGGCTGGCGAGCAAACGGTTCTGCACTGGTGCTGATCGGAAACACCGATGCAACTCTCGACGCTGACAGCCTTCGCCGCGCCGCTAGAAAGTCAGAAGCTGACGTTCTTATTGGCGTTCACGGCGATCGGCTGATTGTCGTTGTCGGTCGCACTTCAAAAACTGCTAACGACAAATCAGCTGTCTCATTCTCGGCAATCGTTGCCCTGCTAGAGCCTTTCTTCGCTCAAGGCGCTCTAGTTGTGGGCCCGACGGTTCGAGATGTCTCTGCGGCTCACAGTTCAGCTCGTGCTGCCCTCTCCGCTTTTGCCGTGCTAAGAAATGCAAGCAAGGCAAAGCGCATCACGCACGCCGACGATGTTCTGGCAGAGCGTGCTCTCGCCGGTGACACACTCGCAAAACAGACCTTGGTCGACAAAATCTACAAACCCTTGGCAGACAATTCAGCCGAACTGCTCGAAACACTGATTGCCTACCTCGAATGCGGTAGATCGCTCGAAGCAACTTCGAAACAATTATTTGTGCACGCCAATACAGTTCGCTATCGACTCAAGCGAATCAGCGAAATAATTGGCTGGGATGCGACCGGCGCGCACGAGGCATTCGTCCTGCAGGTTGCTATGGTCTTAGGTTCGATGAGCGATTCAACGAGAGAAAGTTAGAAACCCCGTGATTGCTATTGTTTGCCCCGGTCAAGGAGCGCAGAGCCCCGGCTTCTTTGCTCCCTGGCTCGAGCTTGAAAGTTTCAAATCAACCATCGAACAACTAGCCGAAGCAAGCGGGGTTGATCTAATCAAGCACGGCACGCTTAGCGATGCAGACACAATTCGAGATACCGCAATTGCTCAGCCGTTGATTGTTGCCGCCGGAATCGCTTCGGCATCGGCGCTATTTGCGAGCGGCTCAGGCCCTAAGTCTGCGATCGCAGGGTTCGCGGGTCACTCGGTAGGTGAGATAACCGCAGCAGCAATTTCTGGAGTATTGAGCAACGTGGATGCAATGCGATTTGTTTCCAAGCGCGGTCTCGAAATGGCAGCCGCTGCAGCGATAGAGCCAACATCGATGGCTGCGGTCGTCGGTGGCTCAGAAGACGTTGTGCTTGCCAAACTGGTTGAACTGGAACTCGAGCCGGCCAACTACAACGGTGGCGGTCAAATCGTTGCAGCTGGCTCTCAGGCTGCTATAGAACGACTAAAACTTGACCCGCCAGCCGGAAGCAGGGTTATCGCACTGCAGGTCGCCGGAGCGTTTCACACTCGATTCATGCAACCAGCCGTCAACAGTTTGACCGCTTTTGCGAGCGAACTGAGCACCAACGACCCCGTCGCAAAACTTTGGACAAACGCATCTGGGCAATTGGTGACTTCGGGGTCAGATTTTCTGAACCTAATGGTTCGACAGGTATCAAACCCGGTGCGTTGGGATCTCTGCATGGCGGCCATGCTCGATTCGGGTGTGACGGCACTGATTGAGCTTTCGCCCGCCGGAACCCTTGCGGGGCTTGCGAAACGTTCAATGCCGGGGGTTGAATGCATCGCAGTCAAGACTCCCGAAAATATCGAAGCGGCTTTGTCGCTCATCAACAATCACCTATGACCTCGCTATTGGTAGGTTTGTAGATATCAACGAATTGAGGATAATTGAGCCAGCCAACTCTTAATCAGTATTCACCTGTTAAGTTTTCGCGCATCTATTCTCTTGGTGCCGCGAGAGGTGACCTGGTTGTCACCAATGATGAAATTGCCGGGCCGATCGACTCGAGTGACGAATGGATTCAACGTCGAACAGGAATCATCAGCAGGCGACGCGCTAGCAAGAACCAAAGCCTCATGGACATGGCGGTCGAAGCATCAAACATCGCCATCGGCAGAGCCGGCATAGACGCTTCAGAAATTGGAGCTGTGATCTTCAGCACAATCACACACCCGCATCAAACTCCATCGGCAGCAGCATTGCTCGCCGACAAAGTTGGCGCAACCCCTGCACCTGCCTATGACGTTTCGGCTGCATGTGCCGGTTATTGCTATGGAATCGCTCAGGCAGACGCCCTAGTTCGTTCTGGCATGGCCAAGTATGTTCTTGTGGTTGGCGGAGAAAAGCTCAGTGACTTTCTCGACCCAACCGATCGAACAATAAGTTTCTTGCTTGCCGATGGCGCCGGCGCCGCAATTGTCGGCCCTAGCGATACTCCTGGAATCAGCCCGACAGTTTGGGGATCAGATGGCTCACACTGGGATGCAGTCGGCATGACTGCCTCACTTCTCGAACTGCGCGATGGCGAGTCGGGTTGGCCAACACTGGTTCAAGACGGTGCCACGGTTTTCAAGTGGGCGGTCAGAGAGATGGTCAAGGTCGCAAAGGATGCGCTCGTCGTCGCCGGGGTAAAAGCCGAAGACCTGGCCGCTATTGTCACTCATCAGGCCAACATCCGCATTATTGACGAGCTGGCAAAACAGCTGGATGTGCCAGATGGCGTAGTCATCGCCCGCGACATCATTTATACCGGTAACACCTCAGCGGCATCAGTTCCACTTGCCATGGATGCGTTACTCAGCTCGGGTGAGGTCAAATCGGGCGGTTTAGCCCTTCAAATAGGCTTTGGCGCAGGGCTCGCCTTCGCCGCTCAAGTAGTCGTTCTGCCCTAAAATTAGGACAGTTGCAAAATCAAATCAAGGAGTAAACAATGGCACTATCGCAGGCTGAAGTTCTAACCGGACTCGCAGAGATCGTTAACGAAGAGACCGGAATTGACAAGTCTTCGGTTCAGATGGAGAAGTCTTTCGTCGATGACCTAGACATTGATTCAATCTCGATGCTAACCATCGTCATGAACGCTGAAGAGAAGTTTGGCGTAACCATTCCGGAAGAGAATGTAGCCGACCTCAAGACCGTTGCAGACGCGGTTAACTTCATCACCGAGGCTCAGTAAGGTCTTCGTTGACCCACAAACTTGTTGTTACCGGGTTGGGTGCAACCACCCCCCTCGGCGGCGACGTTCAGACCACCTGGCGAGCCCTGCTCGCGGGTGAATCTGGTGTTACGACTCTCGAACAAGAGTGGGTAGAGCGTTATCAGCTTCCGGTGACATTTGCCGGTCAAGCCAAAGTCAAGGCAAAAGACATCCTCACGGTTCCCGAAACGAAACGACTAGATCCTGCCAGCCAGTTTGCGCTTATCGCCGCCCGCGAAGCTTGGGCTGACGCCGGATCTCCCGAGGTTGCTCCAGAAAGATTGGCCGTAGAGTTTGCGACCGGTATCGGTGGGGTTTGGACCCTGCTGGATGCCTATGACACTTTGAACGCCTCGGGACCCCGACGCGTGCTACCGATGACGGTGCCAATGCTTATGGCGAACGGTCCTGCAGCCGCGATCGGAATGGACATTGCGGCTCGTGGCGGAGTTCGCACTGCGGTCTCCGCTTGCGCCTCGAGCACAGAAGCAATCGCCAATGCGATTACTCGCCTTCAGTCTGGCGCTATCGACATTGTTGTGGCCGGTGGTTGTGAAGCGGCAATTCACCCGCTTCCGATTGCTGCTTTTGCATCAATGCATGCGGTGTCGCGCAACAACGAAAACCCCGCGCAGGCCAGTCGTCCATACGACGTTAATCGCGATGGTTTCGTTATGGGTGAGGGTGCCGGAGCACTTGTCATCGAGACTGAAGAGCACGCAAAAGCTCGCGGTGCGAAAATTTATGCCTACCTTGTCGGAGGCTCTGTCACCAGCGACGCTCATCACATAACAGCTCCAGACCCAGAAGGAACCGGTGCAGCTCGCGCAATGATTGAAGCACTTGAGCAAGCCGATGCAAACATTGAAGACGTTGTTCACATCAACGCACATGCAACTTCGACACCGGTTGGCGATATCGCCGAATACACTGCACTAAAGCGAGTTTTCGGAGACCACCTCAGCAAGATCTGCGTCTCGGCAACCAAATCTTCAACTGGTCATCTTCTCGGCGGTGCGGGTGCAATCGAAGCGATATTCACCGTGCTTGCGCTGCATGAACGAACCGCTCCCCCAACCATTAACCTAGACAACCAAGATCCAGAGATTCCACTCGATGTTGTCACCACACCAAGAAAACTTCCAGACGGCAACATTCTGGCCATTTCGAACTCGTTCGGCTTTGGCGGTCACAACGCCGTAGTTGCGTTTAGAAGCGCAAATTAGTTAGCGACCGAACGCAACCACACCACAGGCGAATCTTCAGACGCCTGGCGCAACTGCTCAAGTTCTTTATCCCAGGGTTCACCAATAGCTATTCGAATCTGATTGCGCAGTTCGGCAATGTTGGAGGCATCCAAATCTGTTATGGCAAGTAGACGGTGTTCATTCACCAGGGCGTTGCCAAGGGCATCAATCTGTCCCTGAAAAAGCCCCAAGCTGGGCGTGAAGATCCATCGCCAACCAGCGTGGCCATGTCTTTCATCTTGGATAATCTCGAAGCTGATAGAGCCCCAGCCGAGCAACTCCGAGGTGAGCATGGCGCCAAAAGACGGCGCGGAAAGCCAAGCTTGTTCAGTTCTGAATTGACCAGGTTTCATCGGCTGTGGCGCCCACTGAAGCCCAACAGGGCCACCTAGGTGACGGCCTAGAGCCCACTCGATGTGCGGCAGCAGCGCCGCGGGGGCGGAGTGAATAAACACCATGCCCTCTGCAGGCGCAGCTTGCGCAGAAATACCAGTCATTTTGCCTCCAAACCTAGGTACGTCTTCCCCAACGACCTGTGATGCAAGGCAGGCGATTAGATTACGCCCGTAAAGCCCTAAATGTCAAAGGCCAGTCTTTCGACCGGCCCAGAACCCAAAGAACCAACTATTTGACCGGTTCGATCTTCGCGACATCCCAGTCGAGCCCACTCTCGAGATTGGTGATTAGCCAAGAACCGACCCGAAGGGACTCACCCTGCTTGAGTGGAGCATCTGAAAATAGAGCATCTGTCGAATTTGGCTTTCTGATAATTCGCAGAGCGCCTTGACCACTGGAAATTGCTGTATCAATTCTGTAAACCAGCAAACCGTTCGATGATGACGAAGCGTTCGAATCGTGACGGGTGTTCCGTCTTGATTCCACAGCAATCGCTTCAGTTGGCGAGGTTCGAATAACGAGAAGCTGTGGTCCGGTTCCCACTTTCGAAACCGCTTCGAGTTTTGCTGAGGCCTCCACTCCATCTTTGGCGCAAAGCACCTTTGAGTCAGGAAGGAAGTCAATAAGCCATCTGCTCCAAGCAGTCCATTCGCGCGATTTTCCATTTGCATAGTTCATGTTGTCGAAGTTCCCCATGAACTTGAATTGGTCTTCGAATACCATCCCCTGTTTCCAGCCATACCAGTAATAGTCGTGTATGCCGAGCAGATGACCAAACTCATGACTTAGCAAAAGGTGTCCCTCTGGAAACCTCATATCACCACCAACAAGTGTCGCTCGATAGACCCTTCCCTCATTGGTTTTGAATGGGCTGTTCTGCGAAAGTATTAGTGCCGGTGAAACGTCTGATAGCGCACGTTGCGTTTCAGGTGGAAGAACAGCAACGACGAAGTCAACATCCGTGAAATCGACTTCTTTATCTGCAAGGTTTATGGCTTCTTGAACTAGCACAGCAGTGTCACCGCCCAATGCCCGAGTAACTCGATAGTCGGCGAGTTTTTTGCTCATTCGGTTATAGCCTTCAGTGGCTCTCCACTCGAAGTTCACCGCTCCGTTGGACATGTCTGCCAAGAACTTAGACACCCCATCGGTCCAGAAAGACTTGTCGTCGCTTGCCTTGCCTTTGGCCACTTGATCTGCAAAATCAACGTAAATCAGCTGGACAACGAGTTTTGACCCGCTTCGTTTCATCTGACTGTGCTGCGGAAAGCCAGATCTGATGACATTTTCCGAATTGTCACTAATTCGACAAGAATCTACCGAAGCGAAAGACAGTGAGGTTGACAAAGGAGATTTAGGTGTCGTGACTAGCACAGGTTTAGGGGAAACGTACTTTGCCCAAACAAGTGATGACTTAATTTTCTTTTTCTGGGCGCTAGTCGCCGTCTTGCAAATGAGAGGAACCTTAGCTACCACGATTCGCTGACCGGTCTTAGAGCAAGCCTGGCCAATCTTTGGAGTCGCTGAATAGGCAACCGGAGCAACCCCAATCAGGGCGAGAGTCAAAACAATCGCCAGCAACTTCTTCATGTCATCACCCTATTTCATCAATAGAACGGGGCCTTGGAGTCGGAAGAACCGTAGTAGGTCGCTTAAAGTTCAAAGGCCGGTCTCTCGACCGGCCTTTGAATTAGAGAGGTTACTGCTTGTAAGCCACGAAGGTGCTCAGCGCTGGCACTGAGACCGTTGAGACGCCTTTCAGAGTCGAAAGCGGAGTGGTCGAAGCTTTCGCTCCGGATACCACTACGTTCCAGTCTCCAGTAGAAGGCAATGTGATGGTCTTGGCTGTGGTGGTTGGGTTGTGAATGACCACAATCGTGTTCCAGCTATCCCCGGCTGCCTGGCCGTTGATCGAGTAACCAATAAGCGGGTCGGCAACATTCAAGAAGGTCAAGTTGGCCTTTACAGCCGCTGCGGTATCCATGCGGAACGCTGGGTGAGCCTTGCGAATGGCAAGCAAAGCCTTGTAGTAATTCACGCTCGCGATGTTGGTTGCGCGCGAGTTCCACTTGAGCGAGTTAACCGCGTCGCTCGACTTGTAGCTGTTCTCGTCGCCGTTCTTAGTGCGCAAGAATTCTTGGCCAGCCTGGATAAACGGCATGCCCTGAGCCAGCATTACAACCGAAGTTGCGAGGCGGTGGTAGGTGGCGAGTTGCGCTTCGGTAGAGCCGCGCTTGCTTGCCTTGAGCTTGTCATAGAGGGAGAGGTTGTCGTGCGCTTCGACATAGTTGACGGATTGCCCAGGGTCGAGGGTCGTCCAATTTCCGTTGACAAAACGATCAAAGAAAATGTTTCCGACGACTCCAGCTTTCACCCCATCGATTGCCGTGTACTTTGCGGTAGCCCAACCACGGTCACCAGAATCAAACACTGAGCCCTTCAGCGAGTCTCTGATCTGGTCGTTGAACATCGATATACCTGGCAGAGAGCTGGCATTAATCTGTGCAGCCTTTTGCGCTGACGGAAGAATGTCTCCCATGTTCCAGCCCTCGCCGAGAATGATGATGGTCGGGTCAATCTTGGTCAACTCTGCGCGAACCTGTTGCATCGTTGTGATGTCGTGAATTCCCATCAGGTCGAAACGGAATCCGTCTAGGTTGTACTCGCTTGCCCAGTACTTGATCGAATCAACGATGAACTTTCGAACCATCGGGCGATCCGATGCTGTTTCATTACCAACACCGGTTCCGTTTGCTAGTTCACCGGTTGATGTGGTTCTAAAGAAGTAACCCGGAACTAGCTGCTCTTGACTGAAAGAACCGGCATCCCAGACGTGGTTATAAACCACGTCCATGATCACACGGATGCCGTTGTCGTGAAGCGACTGCACCAGCGACTTTAGCTCGATGATTCTGTTTGTCGGTTCTGCAGGCTTGGTTGAGTATGAGCCTTCAGGCGCGTTGAAGTTCTTGGGGTCATAGCCCCAGTTGAAACTCGGCTTTGCCTCGGTGACAGAGGCGTAGTCGTAGATCGGCAATAGCTGAACGTGGCTCACACCAAGGTCCTTGATGGCCGAAACGCCAGATGGATTCTTGGTCTTTACAACGGTCTTCTTTTTAGTCTTAGCGTTCACGACGAGCTGAGTGGTAGTGGTGTTCCATTCGGTGAAAGCCATGAACTTACCCTTATTGGCAGCCGAAATTCCGCTATTCGAATCAATCGAAAGGTCGCGCACGTGAGTCTCGTAAATCACGGCATCGGTTGGCTTACCCGAGAAGGCGGGCTTAGAAGCTGCGCCAGGGGTCCACTTGCTTGGGTTGGTCTTTGTTAGATCTACAACAACACCCCGGTCGCCTTCGATAGTTACCGCGCGCACATAAGGGTCAACGGCTTCGCGCACGTCCCCACCTAAGCTTGCTCGGTAAACATAAGCGAGATTGTGCTGGTCGCCAGAAACCGAAGCGGTCCAGGTGCCCTTCTCCGCCTTGGTCATTTCAATTTCGGTTCCGGTGCGAGCAGTTAGAGTCGCAAAAGTGACCAACTTGACCGAAGTTGCGGTTGGGGCCCAGACCCTGAAATCAGTTTTGGCTGCACTATAAGTGTTTCCTAAGTCATTACCGGTGTAGGTATACGCGTCTGCAAATGTCTTGCTATCCATGATTGCTCCCACTGTTACCGATGCTTTTCCATAGGTCGGGTGATTTACCGTGTATCCCAATGAAACATCGACGTTTGCCGAAAGATTAAGAGTTACAAAATTCGAAGCCGTTTTACCAGCAGGTAATGTCACCGAACTTATTGTTGCTGCGGCACCGCTTGAACTGGTCAGGGTAAAGTCTTCTGTCGCGCTGCCCTTTAGCGTGTACTGACCATTCAGCGTTAGCGTCACAGCCTTGAAGTCGTTAAGAATTGCTGCGTTGATTTGTGGCTTGACCGCGCCGATACTGGGCTCTTTCGTGTAAATCTCTTTGTCGCCCTCGAGCAGCCAAATCTCAGCCTTGCCACTTGCATCAAATGACTTGATGAAGCGGTCGCCACCATTTGGCCAGGTCGAACCGACGTCTTTCTTTGTCCAGTTACCCAACCTCGCAATAATTCCCACGTTGTCGTAAGCCTTCATGCCATCGAGTTTGAACGTGACGGTCTTGCCAAAACTGTCTTCACCGTCGAACTTGAATTCGTAACCTGCGCCATCGGTTCCTGTATCCATGTTCTTCCAGATCCAGAGATTCCAGTTGTCATAATCTGCGGCCAGACGGTTGTAGTGCACCGTGATGGTCAAGTTGTCAGACGCAAGGGCTTTCGCCGGGGCAGCCGCAAACTGGGTGGCGAAGACCGCAAAAACGGTCATAATTGCCAAGACAACTCGCTGGTTAAGTGAGGTCAGCTTCATTAGTTTCCATCTCTCTATAGAACTGCCATTAGTCTACTGAGGCCTCAGGCCCTGTCTGTTACTCATAGTGGGATGCCCTCGGCACCTGGTTCCCAAAATGCTCATGAGGCGTTCACCCCGACTTTTCGAAATTTTCTCTCAATTGTTCTACCCAATTTGGTGGCTATAAACCAAACGTTTACTTCGTATCGGTGTTCTATCCCCGTAGTTAAAACTCAACTTAGGAGAGAAATGAATACCAGCATCAAGAAGTTGCTCGCAGTAGCGGCAACAGCAGCGGCAGTGGCAACCACAAGCTTTGCTGCACAGGCAGCAGACACACCTGTATACATGGAAGCAGTCGGTACCGGAATTTCACTTGACGTGCTTGCCACATCAGGCGACGCCTTCGGGGGCTACGTTTTCCCGGGCACTCCAGATGGCATCGGCGCCTACAAGTCTGGTGACTCAGTCAAGTTTCTGATCAACCACGAATTCACCTCAGCTGCTGCAGCAACTAGCGGCTTGGTTTCGGCATTGGCTGGCGGATCAACGGTTTCAGAAGTTACCGTGAGCGCGTCAACTGGAAAGCTCGTCTCGGCTAAGGAACTTCTTAACAAAGTTCTTTGGTACAACTACCAGACAAAAACTTGGGGCGACACCCCTACCGCGCCAACTGGAACTCCAGAAGGCACCAGGAACTACTACGGACCGGCTTACGGCAAGAACCTCGATCGCTTCTGCTCGTCTTCACTAGCAGCGGCTGGAACATTTACATACAAGTCAAAGGGAAAGACCATCGGTTACACCGGTGCCGTCTACTTCACCCCTGAGGAATCAGGAATCCACTCTCGCGGTTTCGCCATGAACACCACTGGCGAGCTTGTGCAGTTGCCGAAGCTTGGCCTCGCAGGTCAGGAAACCTTCAACGTTGCCAAGACCACCAACAGCAAGACTGTAATCCTTGGTAACGAAGATGACAGCGCCGTGCTTAGCGAAGTTCGTATGTACGTTGGCACCAAGAACAACACTGGCACTTGGTACCAGAAAGCCGGTCTAACCAACGGAACCTCGTACTTCGTAAAAGTTAATGGAATCGCAACCGACACCGAGTTCCGCGCTTCAGTGGGCAAGGGCGTCGAGAGATCAGTTAGCTTCAACGAATACAACACCGAGGCAACCGCAGCCGTGCAGAACAGCTGGGCTGGAACTGTGTCAACCGGATTCACCCGTGTAGAAGACGGCGCGTTTGACCCTAAGCACCCAAACGACTACTACTTTGTTACAACCGAGTCGAACAAGGATGCCAAGGCAACCGCGCTAGACCCAAACAACAAAGATGTCACCGCACGTGATGGTGGTGGACTATGGCGTCTTCGTTTCAAGGACGTCAACGATCCAACCAAGGGCGCAACCGTTACCTTGCTACTCGATGGCTCAGAGTCTCCTTACCTAAACAAGCCAGACAACCTAACCATTGATTCACTTGGTCACATCCTGATTCAGGAAGATCCGGGTGGCAATGACCACGTTGCACGTGTCGTAGCATTCGACATCGCCACTGGAAAGATGGCTGTTGTTGCGAAGTTTGTTGACAAGTACTTCGCGAAAACTGCAGACGCGGCTACCAAGATCACCAACGATGAAGAGTCATCAGGAATCCTGGATGTTACGAGCTTCTTCAAGAAGAGCGCAAACGACAAGACGAGCTACTACGTGCTAGATGCTCAGGTACACGCAACTCCGCTGGCTTCACGCCCTGACTTGGGTGCTGGTGCCCCAAGCAAGGCTGTCGAGGGTGGGCAGCTATACATACTAAAGATTGAAGACTGGACCAAGGTCGAATTCAAGTAACAAAAAGTAGAAAAGCGGGTACCAATTTTGGTACCCGCTTTTTTGCGCTCTACGGTGGGGCGTGCGGGACTTGAACCCGCGACCGACGGATTATGAGTCCGCTGCTCTAACCAGCTGAGCTAACGCCCCCAGCCAACTCGAGTTTAGCCGCTGAAAGAACAACTGCTCTTGGGGATCTAGTCGTCAGATTTAAGTCTGTCGGCTACATCCTTAACGGCAGATTTAGCTTTGTTGGCGGTGTCTACAGCAGACTTCTTGACCTTGGCATTGGCCCGCTTTGCTCGACGCACTGCATCCTCGGCTAACTCTTCGGCCTTGTCTACCAAGTTCAGTGATGCTTCTCTGAGCGCTAGGGCCTGTTTGCGCATTAGAACGACCTGGGCTTTCAAACGGGCATTGAGGCGACCGATTGGCTCGAGATATCCCTCACGGTTGTCGTCTGAAGTCTTCTCGGCGTCTTGGTCACCACGATACAAACCCTCAAAGATTTTGAGCGTGCGTTCGATATCGTGCGACTGAATGAGATAGAGCGAGTTCTCGCTAAGTCTGGCGAGTTCCTTTTTGTCGGCGGTCAAGATCTTCAAAAGTCGATCAGCGAATGCGTCGACGTCATCCGGTGGAAAAAGATAGCCGTTGTCGCCATCGTGCACGAGGTGCGGAAGCGCCATGGCATCGGCAGCAACTACTGGTCGGCCAGAGGCCATCGCCTCCATGGTTGCAATTGATTGCAGCTCTGCAATAGAAGGCATAGCAAAGAGAGTCGCTCGCTCGTAAGCCTTCGGCAATTCATCTTCTGAGATGTGACCCAAAAATTTGACCTGCTTGGCAATACCCAGTTGCTGAGCCTGAAGCTCGAGCGACTTTCTCTCGCCACCATCACCAACGATTTCGACCTGAGTATTCAGCTCGGCTGGCAATTTGGCCACGGCGCTCAAAAGGTTGTGAATATGCTTTTCATAGTCGAGTCGGCCCAAAAACAGAATTCTTGGAACCTTGTTGCTAGTTGGTGTCGAGTTGGCAAACTTCGATGCCTCAATTCCGCACGAGATGGCCAGAACATCGGTGACACCAGCTGCCGCCTCGAGAAGGTCTGCAGCCCTTCTGGTGGGTGTGGTTATGAAATCGACCTGTTTCAAGATTCGACCAGCATCGCGCCATGCCAACTTCATCGCAGTCTTTTCAAACCACTTAGGAATGATAACCGAGTACCTGATTAGATTCTCAGGCATTATGTGGTTGGTTGCTACAAGCCGGGTCTTGTGCTGTTTGGCGCTACTGATTATGTAGCGGCCCATGATTAGGTGCGACTGAATGTGCACAGCATCGGGTTGAACCAGCCGCATGATCTCATCGGTCTTTTTCTTCAGCGTAAACGGCCAAACGAATCTCAGAGTCTTGTGTTGCAAAAGGCGGATGCTCTTGATTCGATGAACTGTCATTTTTGAACCGTCGTGGGTCTCGACAAAGGTTCCGTGCTCTGAGCTGAACGCTGGTGCCACTATGTGAACATCGTGCCCGTGCCTTACCAGACCGCTTGCTAAGCGCTCGGCGAACCTGGCAGCACCGTTGATGTCTGGTGGAAAAGTGTCAGATGCGATGATTATTTTCAGCGGAGGATTCGAAGTCTTAATGGGTGCGCCTTATGTAGGTTTGTGGCCTGTCAGCAAATTTTACCGAATCGAAGGCTTTTTGTTCGCCAACTCTGGGTGAACCTTAGAGAGCAGAACCACACCGGCTACGGCTACAGCCCCCGAAATGGCAAAACCGACCGCTACCAGCGGTGTTGCCGCCTCTGCTTCGCCAAGAATTGCGATGGCCACGGTAACGGCTACTAGCGGATCGATTACGGTTAGTCCGGCTATCACCAGGTCGGGTGGGCCCGACGCGTAGGCATTTTGAACGAACCAACCTCCAAGAGCAACTGCTGCGACAAGAGCGATGAAACAGAGAATGCTGAGCCAGTCGAATTGCATTTGGTAAAAACGCTGAATAACGACTTTGGCCAAGGTGGCCACAAAACCGTACAGAACTCCGGCACCTACTATGTAGGTCAGCGGCTTTGCTGATCGGCCGGCCGTGAAGAACAGGGCGGCAAAAACTATTAGCAAGCCGAGCAAGATAAACAGAACGGCCGCAACGTCTGTTTCGGTCAGGACGTTAGCATGCGCCACCTGCGAAGCTGTGGTTACGAATGCCGCTATGCCCATTGTGCAAAGCAAGATGGCAATTGTGGTTCCGCGATTTATTTTGGTCTTAGTAACCCTTGCGTTTAGCAAAGATGTGATCACCAGTGCGATAGCGCCAATTGGTTGCACGACAATTAGGGGTGCGAGAGTTAAAGCTCCCAGTTGCAAAATCATGCCAAGCCCCATCAGGCCCAGCCCCGAAATCCACTGTGGCTTCAAAAGCAACCGGCCGAGTTGTCTTAGTCCAAGTCCTCCGCGTCCGTTTTTGATTTTTGGTTTATCCTTGCCAGCAACAACAGCGTTGTTTTGAAACTGGGCTCCGAATGCCAAGGCTACAGCCGCAAGAATCGCTAGCAAAATAGCGAGGATTCTCAGCTCATCTGCCGGACCAAAATACTCTTGCATGACTCCCCTTGACTACCGACCTTAAGGCTACCCCTGCGCCACCGGCACAGGCATTAGGCCAATCGGGTAAATTTGAGGTATGACTATTCGCCCAATCTGCATCACCGGAAACCCAGTTCTTCACACACGGGCCTCAGAGGTGGTCGATTTTGACGATGCGCTGAGAACCCTCGTCGAAGACATGTATGAGACCATGGACGCGGCCCCTGGCGTTGGCCTAGCCGCTCCGCAGATTGGCGTTGGCAAGAGAGTTTTCACCTACAACTGGACAGAAGACGACGGCACTCAGATGCGCGGTGTTGTTATCAACCCGGTTCTCGAACTTGGTGCGATAGGCACAGGTACTCCAGACGAAGACGATGAAAGCGAAGGTTGCCTTAGCTTTCCGGGTTACAGATTCGGTCTAAAAAGAGCCGATGTTGCAATTTTGACCGGCTTCGATCTTGAGCAAAACCCGGTGCATATCGAAGCACGAGGTTGGTTTGCTCGCATCTTTCAGCACGAATTCGATCACCTTGACGGCCTGCTCTATGTCGATCGACTAATTGAAGAATACAAAGAAGAAGTTGCAGAAATCGTTGCAGAAGAAAACTGGGGTCGAGACGGCATTACCTGGATGCCCGGCGTCGATGACTTAGACGCCTAAAGTTCTTAGAAGCGCTGCCACAACAGCTGCCACAAGTACGACGACCAAAAACGGCGCTCTAAATTTCAATAGCGCAGCGGCAACCAGCAATGCAATGACTCGACCATCGAAGCGAATCTCTGATTGCGTTGTGAATGCCTGGGTTGCTAGAAGCGCCGCGAGCAAGGCAACTGTCAACAGGCTTGCGGTTCTCGAAACAACCGGGCGCTCAAGAAAACGAGCGGGTACAAGGTAACCGAGAAACTTCCATGAGTAGACAGCTGCCGAAGCTATCAATATCGCGAGGGTTAGCGTCACTTGTTGACCCCTTCGTCACCGGATTTAGTCGCAAAGAGATTAATGCCGCCAATGACAACAGCAGCTAACGCCGCAATCAAAATTGGCAAACCGGCTGGCAGCATTGGAGAAAGCACAACCGCAATAACTCCAGCAGCAACCGCAACAGCTATTGGTTGTAGTTCTCGCAATCGCGGCCAGAGCAAACCGAGAAAGGCGGCGGCAGCGGCAGCATCAAGACCGAAAGCACTCGGATCACCAATCGACTCCCCCAAAAGCGCTCCGGCGAATGTCAGCAAGTTCCAGAACACGAACACCGAGAGTCCGGTAAGCCAAAAACCCTTTCGAGTGTCTGCAAGATTCGACTGTGCGGTTGCAACACCCGTGGTTTCGTCGATGTTGAACTGTGCGGCGATAGGGGTCTTCCAACCCAGCACACCCAAGAGTGGTTTCATCTGCAGTGCATAAAACCCGTTGCGAATGCCCAATAGCCAGGCCGACGCGATTGCCGCCGGCAGAGAGGCTAGTCCTCCGCTGGCAACAACACCTATGAAAGCGAACTGCGAACCACCGCTAAACATCAGAATGCTGAGAAGTTGGGTTTGCCAGATCTCGAGCCCAGCCGCGACCGAGAGCGCACCAAATGATATGCCGTAAAGGCCGGTTGCAATTCCCACACCGAGAGACATGGTCTCAACTTGTGATCTAGCCACTTTTACTCGAATCCCTGATCGACAGATACAACTGCTCAATAGTGGCACAACCAAAAGCCCGCAGGCACTCTTCAAGCAGCTCGCGAACTCTGGTTCGCGCTAGATCAAGATTGAGAGCAAGCTGGTCGATGTCGTGGCCTAGAGCTATTGAGTCAACCAGTTCGCGCTGTTCCGAAGTGAGTTGAGCGATTGTCAAAAGGTAATTCGGGTTGACGACCGGCGCAAATTCATTTGAATCAAGAAATTGCAAAAATGGCTTGATTTTGACTTCGACGATGCTCCTGCGCGACTTGCGAATTGCATCAAGCAATTCGGAAGCTGGCGAATCCTGAGTTACCAATTCGGTAGCGCCGGCGCGAATGCTAGCCATCAACAATTCAAAGGTGTAGTAGCTGCCGGTGATAACCACGGCGGGAACGCGTTGAGCCTGAGCGCTGATTCGGGCAACCAGCTCTTTGGCAAGAGAAACCCCATCCATGCCCTGCAACCTATGGTCTATGACAATTACATCCACCAGCAACTCGGGGATCTTTTCGAGCGCGACCATTGCCGCCGACTCTTCATAAACGACCCGCATATCGTCTTGACTGTCAATCAACAGGCGGCGACCGGCAAGGATGGCGGCATCTCCATCGATGAGTGCGATTCCAAAACTACTCAAACGACAGATCTCGAAGTTTGGGGAAGATAGCAGAGACCGTGAAGCCCACGCCCGGAACACGAGTGGCTTCGACCGACCCCTGATAGAGGGCAGCGCGCTCGCCCATAGCAGTGATGCCGGCACCTCGAATTGTCTCGGTTAGGGCCTTGCGATCTTCTTCGACCGTGTATGCGAGCGACTTGAGGTCGAGTCCGCGATTGGCTACTTCGGTGCCGTTGTCTTTTACAAGCAGCTGCATTCCCTCGTTGGTCCAAGAGAAGTCAATTGAGACGTCTGTTGAGGCAGGGGCGTGCTTTCGAACGTTTTCAAGAGCATCAAAGGCGATTCGATAGATGGCAAGTTCTGAACCCTCGCTGAGATCAAAGCGCGGACCCTCGTGACGCAGGTTCATGTTGAAACCCAATTCTCGATACGCAATCACGAGAGATTCGAGGTCATCAAGTTTTCGCGGAGCAGCACTGACCTGTTTCAGTTTGTTCAGCATGTCAAACAGTCTTCGCAGCTCAGCGTGTGCCGACCTGGCCGAGTCGGTCGCTTGCTGAAGAATTCTAGATGAGACCTCGGGGTCGGCCTGCACCGCATAGACGCCACCTTCGGCGATGCTGATAGTTGCCGAAACACGTTGGATTACCAACTCGCTGATATCGCGAGCGATTTCGAACCGTTGATTCTGCTCGGCAACCTCTAGTGACAGACGAGCCTGCATTCGCTCGGCTACCGCCCGGTCAAACGAGGTACCAACATACTTCGAACGAGTCGAGAGCAGCCTTCCTAGCAGCCAAGACAAGTAGCTCAAACTAAAGGACAAGAGAATGCCGATGGCAAAGATCGTTGATTTTGCTGTATCGCTAAGCGTAAACAAGCCAAAGTCTCTGAGCTGATGATTGGAGATGAAGACCGTGTTGACAACAAGTGAAACGCCTAGAAAGTTCGAAAGCAAAATTGCCAGGTTGCGCTGGATTGCTCTTGAGAATGCGGCGACAAGAAACAGAAAAACCAAGACAATAAGGCCACTGGCCCCTGGCCTTACATCAAGCAGTAGTGCCAGTGCCCAACCTGCCGTGAGCAGAGCAATGGCAGACCACGCCGATATGGCAGCCAAAGCAACCGCAAGAGAAAGCGCCAAAGAGACCCAGATGCTGCTCGTGCCGGAGACAAATAGGTCGATTCCACCGAAAAGAAGCAGCGAAAACGCCGAGATCAGCAGACTTGATTGCCATTTTTGAGATTGGATCCAACTGATCAAGTGTGGCTCCTGAACCTGTCATGGGGCTAGGTCAAATGTGGCTCCCCGGCTTGGACTCGAACCAAGAACCTATCGGTTAACAGCCGATTGCTCTGCCAATTGAGCTACCGAGGAATGCTTTCGCAAGCACTAACCCTAGCAAATTCAGCGCAAATTCGCCAAACACCGGCTCAATAGCCAAGTTTTTGATCGACTCTTCCGACCCAATTGCCATGGACCAGCCACGCCTTAACGTTCTCGTCAATGCGCAAACTAAATAGTCGAATCACCTGAGCATTGGTATCTGCGGTGTGAGGGGTAATCAAGAGGTTAGGTGTTGACCAGAGTGCATGGCCGTCTGGCAGCGGTTCTGGATCGGTGACATCAACTGCCGCACCGGCGATTAGCCCCGATTCGAGCGCTGTTTTCAGCGCTTCTGAGTCAATCATTTTGCCACGAGCAACATTGACTAGGTAAGCGGTCGGCTTCATCAATTCGAATCTGCGCAAGTCAAAAAGGTAAAGAGTTTCATCTGTGAGAGCTGCAGCCAACACGACGAAATCGGCTAGGGCGATGAACTCATCCAAGCGGCCAAAGCCAACCGTTTCGCTAGCGCCGTCAAGTTTCTCCGGATGCTTTCGAACTACCGTCACTCTGGTGTTGAAGGCACGCAATAGCGAAACGAGTTCTTCGGCTATTCCCCCGCCGCCAACAATCACGACGTGCGAATCGTAGAGACTCACGGCAAATTTCTTACCCCACGACTTGGCTACAACTCGCTCAGGAATCTTTCTTGCCAGAGCAAGACAGAGCGCTAGCGCATGTTCGGCAACAGGTTGACGGTAAGAGCCCTTGGCCGAGGTAAAGATAACCTCGCGCTTCAAAACTTCTGCAAAGGCGTCGACCCCGGCAAATGGTAACTGCACCCATTCGATCTGCGGATTTGCATCAAGCAATTCCAATAGCGCTTGGGGCTTTGCGTAATCCGTCCAAATTAGCGCACCGACTTCGGAGTTGATCGGAGAAAGTTGTGCACCAGCTGCGACCACGGCCAATTCATAATCGGCAAATGACTTTGGTTCGATGCTGACGAGTTTGCGATCGATTGCCATTAGCTCTCACCGAGGGTTCTTCGCTCGGACTCTAGTTGCTGCAGTTGAATACCGATTTGCTTATGTTGCTCTGAAGAGGGATCTTCGCGTCGCAGGGCCGCTAGCAATTCGGTTTTCTCGCGAGCCAGAATGGCTGAAATTCCTCGAGCCAACACTCCTTGCGCATAGACCAGCAACTCTGTCTCGTTTCGAGCAGGAAGAGGTTGGCCGGCAATTTCAAACAGCACAGAATGCAGCTCTGGTGGCAGCGAGACCGAGAGGTTTGGCAAAAATTCGTGCTTGCCAAGCAACGCGACCGAAGCCTCAATCGCATTGGCGACGGCGATGTGTGCTGGCGCGCTAAAGGCAGACTTACAAATTCTCAGGGCAAGCGCTGGCTCAACCGCCGCCGGCACCTGCACGATCACCTCTAACAATTGGCGCTCGAAGCGCATTATTGGGTCGCCGAGATTTATGGTCGGATACTGCGACGAATCAACCTGCTCTGCGGGCGGAGCTTCACCCTCTGCCAGCAAGTCGCGACGCATTGGTGAAACTGATTCCGAGCGAGCCTGCTTCAATGCAACATCAACTAAAGCCGCAACCTCATTGCCCTCGAGGCTTACCCAACCGGCTAGCTCACGGATGTAAGCCGGGCGCAGAGCGGCGTCGCGAATCTGAGCGACAACTGGCGCTGCGGCTCGAGCGGCTGCGACTCGGCCTTCGAGCGTGTTTAGATCGAATTTTGAAATCTTCTGCTTTATGGCGAACTCAAACATCGGCCGCTTGTTGGCAATCATGGCAACAACGGCTTCGTCACCCTTTTGGCTTCTCAAATCGCAGGGGTCTAAGCCGTCGGGACCAACGGCCACAAAGGTTTGCGCGTTGAATTTGTTCGAATCGTTGTAAGCGCGCATCGCAGCTTTTTGGCCGGCGGCATCCGGGTCAAAGGTAAATATGACTTCGGCTGCCGAATCGACAGAACTCGAAAGCATGCGATTCAAAGTTCTTATGTGATCGTCTCCGAATGCAGTTCCGCAGGTGGCAACCGCTGTGGTTACCCCAGCCAGGTGACAAGCCATAACATCGGTGTATCCCTCGACAACGACTACCTGTTGTTGCTTTGAAATATCACGTTTAGCAAGATCGATTCCGTAGAGAACCTGAGACTTGTGGTACACAAGCGTGTCGCTCGAGTTTAGATATTTTGGCCCGGTGTCATCATCGAAGAGTTTTCTTGCCCCGAAGCCGATTACCTGCGAGGTGGCATCTTTAATCGGCCAAATTAGCCGGCCACGAAATTTGTCGTAGATACCCTTATCGCCCTTAGTCACTAAAGCCGCAGAGATTAACTCATCGTCAGAAAAACCCAGTGACTTGAGGTGATTGAAAAGTTCGGCCCAGGCCTTTGGCGCGAAACCTATGGAGAAACGCTCGGCGGCTGTCTTGTCGAATCCGCGTGACTTTAGAAAATCACGCCCGAGCTCTGCACCATCAGACATAAGTTGCGATTGATAGAAGAGCGCTGCCGCATTGTTGGCCTCGAGAATGCGATTCTTCAAACCGTGGTCAGGAGACGGGCCAGCACCTTCTTCATAGGTGAGCACGAAGCTGACCCTCGCGGCAAGTTTCTCGACTGCCTCGTAGAAGCTGATGTGATCGAGTTGCTGAACAAACTTGTAGACGTCTCCGCCCTCACCGCAGCCGAAGCACTTGAAGAAGCCATCGTTGGGTTTGACGGTGAAAGATGGTGATTTCTCGTCGTGGAACGGGCAAAGGCCTTTGAGCGAGCCGACGCCGGCGGGCTTGAGTGCCAGATAATCACTCACCACATCGGCAATGTTTACGCGAGATTTGACCTCTTCGATGTCTCTCGCGCGAATTCTGCCTGCCATTCAAATAATCCTAGGTTGCAGACGACCGGCCGCCAACGAGGCGGTTATGCATGGTCAGGGCACTCTGATCGGTCAAGCAGGCAACCTGGTCGACAATTGCCCTTCGCTGCGCAATTTCATCGGTGGCAGCTTTCCAAGCGGCACTCGATGTGGCGTCTAGTTCGCTGCCATTTCTGGCTAGCAATGCATCTGCGAGCTCAACCAGGAGAGCTCGCTGCCATTCATAAAATGGGCGACGCGAATCGTGTGACATCAAGAATGCCGAAACAAGCCCCTTGAGCACACTTATCTGCGCTCTAACCGCTGACGGAACCAATAACTGAGACTGAAAACGGGTGACATCACTCGCTGCAGAGGCCAAAGTGCGAGCGGTTGAGGCCTGAACGAATTCGCCAATAAGTGAAGAAGACAAGTTCTTGAGGGTCGCGTGGTCTTGAGGGCTTCCGGTAAAGGACTTGAGCCAGTACTGGTTGCGCTCTAGTGTTTCGAACGCCTCGGAAAGTTGCGAACGATCTAACTCGCCACCGTTCCAGATTGAAATCTTGTCGATCAAACTCTCTCTGGCTCCGCGGTCGGCCAACTCACGCAGGTCAATAAAGCCAGAAACCACGGCGTCTTCGAAGTCGTGCACCGAATATGCAACGTCATCTGCGAAATCCATAACCTGAGCTTCGATGCACTTCTGTCTGGCCGGAGCGCCATCGCGAAGCCACTCGAAGACCGGTTGGTCATCTTGGTAAACGCCAAACTTAATGCCCTTGCCTGCACCCGAATCACGAACCGCATCATCGACAGTCCACGGATACTTGCAGGTTGCATCAAGACTTGCGCGGGTAAGGTTCAAGCCTCGAGAGACGCCGTCGGCGCTAAAGACTTTTGGCTCAATGCGAGTCAGCAGTCGCAATGTTTGGGCATTCCCCTCGAAGCCACCGATATCGCTCGCCCATTCGTTTAGAGCTATCTCTCCGTTGTGCCCGAACGGCGGATGACCTAGGTCATGTGCAAGGCAGGCCATGTCGACGACATCAGGGTTGAGACCAAGTTCGGTTGCCATCTCGCGTCCGACCTGAGCAACCTCGAGCGAATGGGTTAGGCGTGTGCGCGCGTAGTCGCCGATTCCGGGTGATAGAACCTGAGTCTTAGCGCCGAGCCTTCTGAGCGCGCTCGAGTGCAAAACGCGAGCACGATCACGCGCGAATTCTGTGCGCATTGCACTGTTCTTGCGCTCTTCGGGCTCAAATCGCTCGCGATCGAAATCGGTGTAGCCCTCTTCTAGCTTGCTCACCTATCCCCCAGATACATTCAGTTCGGCTTCTAACAACATAGTGCGGTCATTGCCAACCAGTTGCTGCGAATCAAGCCAGCCCTCGGGAAGAGTCGTGGTCTTTGCTCCGCCGAGTCGACCGCGCGGGCCCTCTGCTTCTTCGCCAGGATAGGGCTGGTCTCTATCGAGCTCGGCCAAGATTTCATCCATGTGTTCGAGGCTCTGCACCTGAGCAAGGCGAGCCCTGAACTCACCACCGACCGGATAGCCCTTGAAATACCAGGCAACGTGCTTGCGAATATCTCGGCAGGCGTGATCTTCATTCTCGAAATACTCGACCAGTAATTCTGCGTGGCGTTTGAACGCGTCGGCAACCTCACCAAGGTTGGGTTGAATCAAGTCGATTGCCGCGTTTGAATTTGGGTCGCGACGATATTCATCGAAGGCCTTTTGCAAATCTCCAAAGAGCCAAGGGCGACCGAGGCAACCACGACCAACAACGACACCGTCAACTCCGGTTTCTCTCATCATGCGAATGGCATCCGCAGCAGACCAGATGTCACCGTTACCGAGAACTTGAACGTCAGGCAATGATTCGCGAAGTTCAGCAATCGCATTCCAGTCGGCAACACCAGAGTAGTAATCGCTCGCAGTTCTGCCATGCAGTGCAATTGCGGCAACACCCGCATCACGAGCGGTTTTGCCAGCGTCTAAAAACGTTAGGTGTTCGCTATCGATTCCCTTGCGCATCTTCACGGTTACCGGAAGATCTCCGGCAGCCTTAACCGCAGAGTTGACAATCGCCTCGAAGAGATCTCGTTTCCAAGGTAGAGCAGCTCCACCACCCTTGCGAGTAACCTTTGGCACCGGGCAACCGAAGTTTAGGTCGATGTGATCGGCCTTGTCTTGATCTACTAGCAGTTTGATCGCACGCGAGATGGTTACCGGGTCAACTCCATAGAGCTGCACGCTGCGCACATCTTCGCTTTCGTGATGACCGATTATTCGCAACGAGCCCTCGGTCTGCTCGACAAGTGCTCGCGAAGTTACCATCTCAGAGACATAGAGGCCCCCACCGAACTCGCGGCAGAGTCTTCGAAATGCCGTGTTAGTTATGCCAGCCATCGGAGCCAACACCACGGGTGTGTCGATCTCGATCTTGCCGTACCGCAGAGCGGGTTGGCGGCTGGCCGTGCTGGTCATCGGGTTAGCCGACCAACTTCTCGGCCAGGTAGCCCTTTAACTTGGTTAGTGATACGCGCTCTTGCGACATGGTGTCGCGCTCGCGCACGGTTACCGCTTGGTCTTCTAGCGAATCGAAGTCGATTGTGATGCAGAACGGGGTTCCGATCTCATCCTGGCGGCGATAACGGCGACCAATCGCTCCCGAGTCATCGAAGTCAATGTTCCAGTGACCGCGAAGTTCTTGAGCGAGGTTTCGAGCCATCGGCGAGAGGTCTTCGTTTCGCGATAGCGGCAAAACGGCTGCCTTAATAGGCGCGAGGCGATAGTCGAGACGCAACACGGTTCGCACGTCTACCCCACCCTTGGTGTTTGGAGCTTCGTCTTCAGCGTAAGCATCAACCAAGAACGCCATCAACGAACGGGTTAGACCCGCAGCCGGTTCAATAACGAAAGGTGTCCAGCGCTCGCCCTTGGCCTGATCGAAATAGCTCAGGTCGACACCCGACTCTTTCGAGTGCACGGTTAGGTCGAAGTCAGTGCGGTTAGCAATACCCTCTAGCTCACCGAATTCACTGCCTTGAAAACCAAACTTGTATTCAATGTCAACGGTTCGCTTCGAATAGTGGGAGAGCTTCTCCTTCGGGTGCTCGAACAGTCGAAGGTTCTCTCGCTTGATGCCGAGATCTAGATACCAATTGAGCCTCTGCTCAATCCAGTAGTCGTGCCATTCTTCATCGGTACCTGGCTCAACAAAGAATTCCATCTCCATCTGTTCAAATTCACGAGTTCTGAAAATGAAGTTTCCGGGTGTGATTTCGTTTCTGAACGACTTACCAATCTGACCAATTCCAAACGGTGGCTTCATTCGAGCGGCGCCGAGAACGTTTGCGAAGTTCACAAAGATTCCCTGCGCGGTCTCTGGGCGCAGATAGTGCAAACCAGATTCGTCTTCGATTGGTCCGAGGTAGGTCTTCAAGAGACCGTTAAACAGTTTCGGCTCGGTCCAGGCATCTCTGGTTCCACAAGCGGGGCAAGCGATCTCGCTCATCGAATGCGGAGGGCGACCCTTCTTCTCTTCGAAGGCCTCTTCTAGGTGATCGGCTCGGTAGCGCTTGTGGCAAGAGGTGCACTCGATTAGCGGGTCAACGAATTCCCTTACGTGCCCACTGGTCTCCCAGACCTTGCGAGGCAGAATAACGGATGAGTCGAGCCCGACAACGTCTTCGCGACTGTTGACCACGGTTCGCCACCACTGACGCTTTATGTTCTCTTTGAGTTCGACACCGAGAGGCCCGTAATCCCAAGCAGAGCGGGTTCCACCATAGATTTCGCCGGCCGGAAACACGAATCCGCGGCGTTTTGCTAGTGAGATGACTGAGTCGAGGCGGTTAGGGGTAGCCATGAGCTTGCCTTCCTGGCGTTCAATCTCGAGGCGCTGCTGGATGCAGTGCTGGTTGACGCGAGACTGCCAGTCTACTTTGTAGAGCTAGTTTTGCTGCGAGGTTTATCTACGGCAGCGCCGAATCGTCTGGCCCTTGCGCCGAAATGCGAAATGGCGGTCCAGAGATCGGTTCGGTCGAAATCAGGCCAGAGCGTGTCTAAGAAGACAAATTCCGCATAGGCCGACTGCCATAGCAAAAAGTTTGAGGTGCGCTGCTCGCCCGATGACCGCACGAAGAGGTCGACATCTGGAAGCCAATTGCTCTGCAGATTCTTAGCAATGGTCTTCTCGGTAATCGAGCCAGGCTTGAGCGTCTTATCTGCTACTTGTTGAGCAAGTTGATTTATGGCATCGACGATTTCAATTCTGGAGCCGTAGTTGACGCACATTGTCAGAGTGAGCGTCTTGTTCTTGGCGGTTAGCTTTTCTGCGGCTTCGAGATCTTCGATAACAGAAGCCCAGAGCTTCGGGCGACGCCCGGCCCACTTGACCCGAACACCCCACTCATTCAACTGATCGCGTCGCCTGCGCAAAACGTCGCGGTTGAATCCCATCAAGAATCTAACCTCGTCGGGCGAGCGCTTCCAGTTCTCGGTTGAGAACGCGTAGACGGTTAGGTTCTTCACCCCTGCCTCAATTGCACCAGCGACAACATCGAGCAGCGCAGCTTCTCCGGCCTTGTGTCCTTCGATTCTAGAAAGACCGCGCTGGTTAGCCCATCTGCCATTGCCATCCATGACGATTGCGATGTGGTTCGGAACGACCTTGAACTTTGGAACGCGAAAGCCCTTTTTCTTAACCGATTCGAATTGGATGTCTGTCATGAATTGCGCTCCACGTGTTGAAGTGACTTGAGCCCTCGCTCGATGTGCCACTGGCAGTATGCAGAAACGATACCGCTTGCAGCCTGCGTGCTCTTTTCGCTAGCAGCATCAACTGAGTCCCAGTCGCCGGTCAGTAGCGCTGCCAAAAGAATCGAAGTTTGTTCGTCGATGATCGCTGCCCCTGGCGGGCGACACTCATCACAGACCACACCGCCAACCTGCATGACGAATGCGCGGTGTGGTCCAGGTAGTTCGCAGCGCACACAGTTGTCAAAATTTGGCGCCCAACCGGCAACCGAGAGCGCTCGAAGCAAATAACTGTCGAGCACATGTGCCGGCTGGTGCTCTCGGTTAGCAAGAGACCTAAGTGCGCCCACCAGAAGCAAATACTGCTGCGGTGTTGCCATGTCACCAGTTAGACGTTCGGCGGTTTCAACCATCGCCGTTGCCGCGGTGTATGACGAGTAATCTTCGATAATCTCTTTGCCATAGGCACCGATTGATTCGGCCTGGGTTACGGTGTCGAGATTCTTACCTTCATAAAACTGGATGTCGGCGACCATGAAAGGCTCGAGCCTCGAACCGAACTTCGATGCTGTTCGGCGAACACCCTTGGCGACTGCTCTCACCAGTCCGTGATAGCGAGTCAAAACCGTGATTATGCGGTCGGCTTCACCCAGCTTGTGGGTTCGCAGAATGACCGCTTCATCTCGATAGGTTGGCACCTGACCATTCTCGCCGACCAATTGGCAAACTCGGGTCAGGTGCCCAGTTAGCATTGTCAGCGTGAGCAAGCTCTATTTCAGACACGGTGCTATGAACAGTGGCAAGTCGACCGCCCTTCTTCAGGCGGCGCACAACTATGAGGAGCGCGACCAGCTGGTGCTGTTGGCGAAGCCGGCAGTTGATACCAAGGGCAATAGCACGATTGTTTCGCGGCTCGGTGTCTCGCGCGAAATTGACTTTTTGGTCACTCCGAAGCAGAACCTTAGAACTCTCTTTGCAGAGCACCGCGCGAGGTTGATTGCCGATGGAAAGAAAGATGTTGCCTGCCTGCTAATTGACGAATCTCAATTTCTAACCGCAGAACAAGTTGATCAGGCCCTTCAGATTGCCGTGCTAGACGACGTGCCAGTTTTGGCTTTTGGTATTCGCACAGATTTTCTGACACACGGATTTCCGGGCAGCATTCGACTGCTAGAGATTGCGCACAGCCTAGAAGAGTTGAAGACCATATGTCGATGCGGTCGCAAGGCCATGTTCAATGGTCGCAAGGTAGACGGAAAATTCATTTTTGATGGTGAACAGGTCGCTATCGATGGTGTCGATGTGACCTACGAGTCACTGTGCCCGGTTTGTTACTTCGAAGAACTTGGAATTAAGTAGCTTCTAACGAATTGCTCGGTTGACTGCCGAGATGATCGCCTTCAGCGACGCGGTAGCAATGTCGCCATCGATCCCGACACCCCATAGGGTTTTTGCATCGAGAGTCAGTTCAACATAGGCGGCTGCCTGAGCGTCTGAACTTGCACCGAGAGTGTGCTCGACGTAGTCGAGCAGTCCAGCATTAACGCCCTGTTGTTCAAGTACGTTCAAGAATGCCGAGACCGGACCATTTCCGGTGCCAACTAGCTCAACCTCACGGTCTGCATCACGCAAGACGACGTCGATGTTCACCACGCCATCCATGTCGCTTTGGGTTCTGAGTTTCTTGAGTTCGAAACGACCCCACTTTCGGGCAGCTTCGACAGCCGGAAGGTACTCGTCATTGAAGATGTCCCAGAGCTTCTCGCTCGAAACTTCACCACCGATTGCGTCGGTCTCGTTTTGCACAACCCGAGAGAATTCGATCTGAAGTTTGCGCGGCAAATCTAGGTTGTGGTCTGACTTGAGCAGGTAGGCCACGCCACCCTTGCCCGACTGGGAATTCACACGGATGACCGCCTCATATGAGCGGCCGACATCCTTGGGATCAATTGGCAGGTACGGAACTGCCCAAATCAAGTCATCAACCTGAACGCCCTTGGCATCTGCCTCTTTTTGCATGAGCTCGAAGCCCTTTTTGATTGCGTCTTGGTGCGAGCCACTGAAGGCGGTGTAAACCAGGTCGCCACCGTATGGGCTGCGTTCGTGAACCGGCAACTGGTTGCAGTATTCGACCGTTCGCTTTATCTCATCGAGATTGCTGAAGTCGATGTGCGGGTCGATGCCCTGGCTGAAGAGGTTCAAGCCGAGCGTAACTAGGTCAACGTTTCCGGTGCGCTCGCCGTTACCGAAGAGGCAACCCTCGATTCGATCTGCGCCGGCTAGGTAGCCGAGCTCTGCAGCAGCAACCGCTGTGCCCCTGTCGTTGTGAGGGTGCAGAGAGAGCAAGACGCTGTCACGGCGATTCAGATTGCGACTCATCCACTCGATTGAATCGGCATAGACGTTTGGCGTTGTCATCTCGACGGTTGCCGGAAGGTTGATAACCATCTTGTGATCGGGGCTCGGGTCAAGCACCTCGATTACGGCGTTGCAAACCTCGAGCGCATACTCGAGTTCGGTGCCGGTGTAGGACTCTGGCGAATACTCGTAGTAAACCTTCGTGCCAACAAGCGATGACTCGAGTGACTTGCACTTCTTTGCGCCGTTCAGGGCGATGTCAAGAATTCCCTGCTTGTCTTGGTTGAACACGACTCGACGCTGCAGCACAGATGTCGAGTTGTAGAAGTGCACAATCGCCTGCTTCGAACCGCGAAGCGATTCGTAGGTTCTCTCGATGAGTTCATCGCGGGCCTGGGTTAGAACTTGAATCGTCACATCGTCGGGAATGTGTGAATCTTCGATTAGCAAACGCACAAAGTCGAAGTCGGTCTGGCTGGCCGAGGGAAACCCAACTTCGATCTCTTTGTAGCCCATGGAGACGAGCAGCTTGAACATCTTTAGCTTGCGCTCTGGACTCATCGGGTCGATCAGGGCTTGGTTACCGTCGCGCAAATCAACAGCACACCAGCGAGGCGCTTCGGTGATTCGCTTGGTTGGCCAGGTTCTGTCTGAGAGTTCAACGGCAATTTGCTCGTGAAAAGGCTGATATTTCGAAACTGGCATTCGAGATGGTTTTTGGGTGTTCTTCATTTTGTCTCCTGGGCGCTTAGGCGCTGTTTCTGATTAGTCGGGATGGCGAAACCTCCGCAACGAGGAGGACCTGTTTAGGCCTCGTCGCGGCCGCTAAGCAGAGCTAGACCGTTGAACACCCTTTTAGAGTAGCCCAGCGGCCAATATCGGGCAACTAGAAGCAGGCTGCTAGAAACCCAGACGACCGAGCTGCTTGGGGTCGCGCTGCCAATCGGGCGCAACCTTTACTCGAATCGAAAGAAATACGCGCTGACCAAGCAGTTTTTCGATCTCTAACCTCGCCCGGCGACCAACATCACTCAGACGATAGCCCTTGTGACCGATGATGATTGACTTCTGGCTGTCGCGCTCGACCCAAACGTTAACGTGCACATCCATGAGGTCTTTGCCTTCGCGTTGATTCATTTCGTCTAGCGTCACGGCAAGCGAGTGAGGCAATTCATCGCGCACACCTTCGAGCGCAGCCTCGCGAACCAGCTCGCAAATTCTCTGTTCAATGGTTTCGTCGGTAACCGCTTCATCGGGATAGAGCTGTTCAGAAAGTGGCAGCGTACTGATGAGTAGCGTTGCCAACTCTTCGAGTTGATCTGCGGCAACTGCCGAGACCGGAATGATTGCTGACCACTCGCGCATGCCCTGCACTGCAAGCAGTTGCTCGGCTAGCTTCTGCTTGGTCACGAGCTCGCTCTTCGTGACGATTGCAATTAGTTTGGCTCGGCGGTAGTTGCCAAGTTGCTCGTTAATGAATTTGTCACCGACGCCAATGCGCTCGTTGGCGGGAATGCAGAATCCGATTACATCCACGTCACCGAGGGTGCTCTCGACGAGATCATTCAATCTTTGGCCGAGCAAGGTGCGCGGCCTGTGCAATCCAGGAGTATCAACAATGATGATTTGCCCGTTTTTGCGGTGAACTATTCCACGGATGGCACGACGCGTGGTTTGCGGCTTAGAACTTGTGATGGCAACCTTATGCCCCACCATCGCATTGGTTAGCGTCGATTTACCAACGTTGGGTCTTCCAACGAAAGAAACGAATCCGGCTCGATAACTACTTGTCACTGTCTGTTCCTTTGAAAGCGGCTTGAGCATCTGTCAAGTCTTGGTCGCGCCTCACCACCACAGAAACTAAGCGCTTGCGACGGCCTTCGATTCGATCGGCTCGAAACACGAGCCCAGAGAAAGTCGCTTCGTCGTCGCGCATCGGAAGCCGACCGAGTTCTTTGGCGAGCAATCCACCGACGCTGTCAACGTCTTCGTCATCTAGTTCAATTTCAAAGAGTTCACCTAGGTCTACCAGTGAATAGCGAGCGGCCACGCGGTAGCCGCCATCCTCGAGTTCGACGAGTTCGTTTTCATCGTCGTCATACTCGTCGGCAATCTCGCCGACCAATTCTTCGATAACGTCCTCCATGGTCACAAGGCCGGCAACACCGCCATACTCATCTACGACGATTGCGATATGAGTTGCGTTGCTCTGCATTGCCTGCAATAGATCGTCAACCGCAAGCGATTCGGGCATGAACACCGCTTTTCGGCTAACTGTAGACACTGGCAACTTGGCAGCCTTCTTGTCTCCCGAGTGCAGAGCCTTGGTCAAATCCTTGAGGTAGACGATGCCGGTTACTTCATCGACAGACTTGCCAACAATTGGAAGCCTAGAGAACCCGCTCTTCAAGAAGAATTCCATCGCCACGCTGAGGTTTGTCTGTTCAGAGATAGTTGCCATGTCAACGCGGGGCACCATGATTTCGCGAATAATGGTCTCGCCAAACTCTTCTACCGAATCAATCAGATCCTGTTCAAATTCCTCTGGCGCTTCTTCTTTAGGAAGGGAAAGCGGGGTAAAGAGCAGGTGCAGCGAATTCACCAATCCCGAAAGTTTGTTAGCAAGCCAGGTTCCAAGCCGGTCGTGCCCAAAACTGCGAGCGGCTAACTGCGTGCCCAGGAGCAGAGCAAGCATCAACGCAACCGAAACCAGTGCCGTAACCCACCACTCGAAACCAAGTGGAACAAGTCCCTGACCGACCGTGACACCAAAGATTCCGGTGAACGTCATTCGAGCAAAGCTGATGGTTTCGGCCTTGTGGGAATCCTCTTCTGATGCCTCTAGCGAAGCTTTGACCACCGCAGAGACCGCAGTGAGCAGAGCCAAGACAACCGAAACCCAAAACGCAATTGCTAGCACTCAGTTCACCGTCTCGGTCGCATAAAAAGAGTCGAGGATTTCCTTCTGCAGGCCAAACATTTCTCGCTCTTCATCGGGTTCGGCGTGATCGTAGCCGAGCAGGTGAAGAATGCCGTGAGTCACCAGCAAGAGCATCTCGTTGATGAGCGGGTGGCCGGCATCAGCGGCCTGTTTCTCGGCGTACGAAGGGCAAACCACGATGTCACCGAGCAGACCTGGAGCGGTCACTTCGCCTTCTGCACCGGGGCGCAGCTCGTCCATCGGAAAACTCAGAACATCGGTTGGACCTTGCTCATCCATCCACTGCACGTGCAATTCGGTCATCGGTTCTTCGTCGACGAATTGAATCGCCAATTCTGCCGCGGGATGAATGCGTAACTTGTCGAGAGCATGCTCAGCCAGTCGCAAGACGCGTTCGTGATCGAGAACAAATGAGGTCTCGTTGTTGATCTCTATGCTCACTTGCGGCTCTTGCTTTCTTCAAACTTCGAATAGGCGTCGATAATTCGTGCCACAAGCGAGTGCCTGACAACGTCATCCGAGGTCAAATAGCTAACTGCCATGTCATCGACGTCGCTCAGAATCTCGAGCGCGGTTCGCAAGCCCGAGGTTCCGTTGGGCAGGTCGATCTGGGTTATATCGCCGGTAATGACCATTCTCGAATTGAAGCCGAGCCTGGTGAGAAACATTTTCATCTGCTCGGGAGTGGTGTTCTGAGCCTCATCGAGAATTATGAACGAATCGTTCAATGTGCGACCACGCATATAGGCAAGCGGTGCAACCTCGATGGTTCCGCTAGCCAGTAGCTTCGGAACCGACTCTGGGTCGAGCATCTCGTGCAAGGCGTCAAACAGCGGGCGAAGATAGGGGTCAATTTTGTCATTGAGAGTTCCAGGCAAGAAGCCGAGGCGCTCACCCGCTTCGACCGCAGGGCGGGTCAAGATTATGCGACTGACCTCTTTGCGCTGAAGCGCCTGCACGGCCTTGGCCATAGCCAGATAAGTCTTTCCGGTTCCGGCTGGTCCGACGCCAAAGACAATTGTGTTTTGGTCAATCTCATCGACGTAATTTTTTTGACCGACAGTCTTGGGCCTGATGCTCTTGCCGCGAGACGAAAGAATGCTTTGGCTCAGCACATCAGTAGGTCGCATGCTTCCGTCATCGATTATCTTCACAGAACGGGTCAGATCCTGCGGAGCTAGATCTTGACCACCCGAAATGAGCATGATCATCTCTTCGATAAGTTTTTTGGCGCGATTCACTTCATCGGTAGGACCGCTGAAGGTCAACTTGTTGCCTCTTGCTAAAACCTCAACACTTGGAAAAGCGCCTTCGAGAGTTTTGAGAAGAGTGTCGTTTGTGCCGAGCAAACTGAGCATCGGAACCTGGGTGACATCGAGTTGAACTCGAGAATTTTCGGCTGGCACTAATTCAGCCGTTCGTCTTTGGTGTCTTGCTCATGATGTGCCCGTGAACGTGAAACACGGTCTGGCCAGCTGCGGCACCAGTATTGAAAGTGAATCTGTGCGAGCCTTCGGTAAGCATCTGCGAAACCTTTGCTCCGAGCTGCATGACGTCTTGCATAACTACCGGATTCGCTAGGGCCAGTTCGGTCACATTGGCGTGGTGCTCGCGCGGAACAATCAGAACGTGAACGGGTTGCTGCGGCGAGATGTCGTTGAACGCGATGGCGTGTTCGCTCTCTGCGACGAGCTGTGCCGGTATCTCTCCGGAGATGATCTTGCAAAAAATGCAATTCTCAGTGGTCAATTTGCCTCCACAACAAAGTTTACGTTTCTCAGGTCAGTCAAAGGTGCCCTGAGCTGCCTGGATGACTGAGATCGCCACGACCCCGGCTGTTGAGGTTCTAAGGATCGACTCGCCGAGGCTCACTCGTTTGGCTCCGGCAGCTTCGAATAAAGCGAGCTCTGCTTCGTCGATTCCGCCCTCGGGGCCCACAACCAGGGCCACTCTCTGAGCAAAACTCTGCTGCGAGGCTAGGCCAGTTGCGGCCGTCGGGTCCAGCACAAAGACCTGATCAAAATCGCTGAATCCGTTAGCCAGCGTGGTGCTGTCGACCAGAGTCTTCACCTGTGGGTGCCACACTCTGAGCGATTGCTTGGCAGCCTCGTCGCAAATGACCTGCCAGCGCACCTGACCCTTGGCAGCCTTGGCGGCATCCCAGCGAGAAATTGAACGTTCTGCCTGCCATGGAACGACCTGCACAATGCCAAGCTCGGTTGAGGCCTGAATTGCGAGTTCGTCGCGGTCACCCTTGGCAAGCGCCTGAATGAGCGTCAGCTCTAACTGTGGTCTTGGCTCTTCGGTGACTTTGGTTACTCGAACCAACAGTGACTTTGCTTTGACTTCTGTGATGAACCCCTGAACGCGAAGTCCAAGCCCGTTGGTTAATTGAATGGCTTCGTCGACCCTCATTCGGCGCACGGTAATCGCGTGCTTGGCTTCTTCTGCGCCTAGTTCGACTATCGAATCGACTGCGGGTGTCGCAGCAAAATGTTTCTTAAAGAGCGGCTCAACCATTATTTGTTTTTGCGCTTCGAATATTGACCTTGCGTGTGCTTGGCAAGTTTAATTTCGTCTGACTTTCTAAACTCGGCTAGTTGCCTAAAAAGTTCTTTTTGTTTCGAATCGATTTTGCTGGGCGTGTTTACCTGAATCGTGACAAACAAATCTCCGCGACCCGAGCCACGCAGATGTGTGATTCCCTTGTGCTTGAGATGAATCTGGTCTCCGCTTTGTGAACCTGGTTCGATCTGCACTTCGATAGCCCCATCAAAGGTTTCAATCTTCGCTCGGTTGCCAAGCACCGCATCGTGCAGCGGAACCTCGAGCGTGCAGTGCAGGTCATCGCCCTTTCGCGAATATATCTCGTGAGCGCGAACCGCAATGTCAACGAAGATGTCACCCTGCGGGCCACCGGCAAAACCAACTTCACCCTGACCGGAGAGCTGCAATCGAAGACCGTCTTCGACACCGGCCGGAATGTTGAGCTCGAGTGGGCGACGAGAGCGAACCCTGCCCTGACCACGGCACTTGTTGCAAGGGTCTGCGATGACCTGACCAAATCCGCGACAGGCACCGCAAGGCTGCGATGTCATGACGTTGCCAAGCAGCGAGCGAACCTGACGCTGAATCGAGCCCGAGCCCCGGCAAATGTCACAGACACTCGGTGAGGTGCCAGGGCGGCAACAGCTGCCACTGCATTCATCGCACAGGATAGCGGTGTCGATTTCGATCGACTTCGGTGCTCCGAACACCACCTCGTCGAGAGTCATGTCAACACGGATGAGCGCATCCTGGCCACGTTCTGCGCGGCTTCTTGGTCCGCGTGCCTGGCCTCCGCCGAAGAACGTGTCGAAAATATCGCCGAAACCAAAGCCACCCATGCCACCAAACTGGTCTTGGCCACCCATGTCGTATCTGCGGCGTTCCTCGGCGTCACTGAGCACCTCGTAGGCGTGGGTTACCGACTTGAAGCGCTCCTGCGCCTCGGGAGCATCGTTCACATCGGGGTGAAGTTCACGAGCCAGCTTGCGATAGGCCTTCTTGATTTGGTCTTCGGTAGCATCTCGAGAAACACCGAGCGCTTCGTAATGGTCTGCCACTAAAAGCCTCCGAGAGCCTGGGTTAGGTAACGTGAGACTGCTCGAACCGCGGCGATGTTGTTGCTGTAGTTCATTCGGGTTGGGCCGAGCACACCGAGTTTGGCAACCTCGGCACCTTCTTTTTCATATCCCGAGAGCACAACAGATGTTGTTGAGAACTGTTCGATGTCATTCTCTTCACCGATGCGAAGCGCAACACCATGCTGTTCGGCTTGCATCTCTTGGATGAGCTTGAGTAACACAACCTGCTCTTCGATTGCCTCGAGCATCGGCGAGATGCTGCCCTTGAAGTCGTCTTCTCTGCGCGCAAGGTTTGCTGTGCCGGCAAGAATTATCTTGTCTTGGCGGTTGGCGTCAACCTGCTCGAGCAAGTTGTCTAAGACCAGGCTGACGGCCGCCTGGCGATCTGCGCCAAATTTAGAAGAAAAGTCCTCAAGTTTTGCGGCTACCTGTGAGAGTGCGACTCCCTGAAGTGAGCCGACCATCTGCGCTCGAAGATTGGCAACGAATTCATCATCGAGTTCTTTGTCGAAGTGAATTAGATGCTGTTGAATTCGGCTAATGTCGGTGACCAAAATCAGCAGGGCCTGTTGCTCACCGACCTTTAGCAATTCGACGCTCTTAACCGAACCCTTTTCGAGACTCGGATACTGCACCATCGCAACCTGATCGGTTAGTTGCGAAAGCAGGCGCACGGTTCTGCCCAAAACTTCGTCGAGGTCAGAGCTACCGTGCATGAAGGTTTCGATGGCCGAGCGCTCCGGAATGCTAAGCGGCTTAACCTCGCCGAGTCGGTCGACAAAGAGTCGGTATCCTTTGTCAGTGGGCACTCGCCCGCTCGAGGTGTGCGGAGCAACAATCAGCTTCTCGTCTTCAAGCAGTGCCATGTCGTTTCGAATTGTTGCCGGCGAGACCCCGAATGAATGCCGTTCGACAAGCGACTTGCTGCCGACGGGCTGGTTGGTTTCGATGTAGTCGTGAACGATGGCGCGAAGCACTTCAAGACTTCGTTCTGGAATCATTTTCACCTCGTTAGCACTCGCTGTACCTGAGTGCCAATTTTAGCCCATCGGCCTAGTTATGCTCTAGATATGAGTAATCCATACGAAAATGCCCGTGCCTGGACACCGGACGAAGAAAAACTTGCCGCCGTTTTGCTGCACGTCGCCGCAATCTTCTTCGAATTTCTGGCCCCAATCATCGGCTACTTCTTCTTGAAAGACAAAGGGCCTTTTGTGCTGCACCACGCCAAAGAGTCGCTCAACTTCTCGATCACCGTGCTACTTATCACCGTCGTGCTTGCAATCAGCATCATCGGCTGGCTCATAATTTGGGCAGTACCGGCCTACTGGGTCATCTTCCGAATCATTGCAGCGCTACAGACCTCACAGGGAAAGTTCTTCAAGTACCCGCTGACCATTCGCTTCATCAAATAGTCGAGCACGAAGCTGCTACCCGAGCAGGTCTCTAACCAACGCATCGGCAAGCAGTCGACCTTTAAGGGTTAGCGTCAATTGACCACGGATGGCGTCTGCGGCGTTCACCATGCCGTCAGCAATGAACTGACTTATTGGCTTTGCGACCAGAGGGTTGATCGACTTTAGAAGTTCAATTGACATTCCTTCGCGAAGCCGCAACTCGAGCAACACTCGCTCGGTGGCTTTCTCTGAGTCATCAAGATTTTCACGAGCTAGTGCTGGAGATTCGTCGGCAACTAATCGCTCCGCGTAAGCCGCGGGATGCTTGACGTTCCACCATCGGGTTCCACCGATGTGCGAATGCGCCCCGGGGCCATACCCCCACCAGTCGTTGCTGCGCCAATATGCAAGGTTGTGCTGAGACATTGTTGACTCACCCTTGCTCCAATTGCAAACCTCATACCAATCAAAGCCCGCTGCAGAAATCATTTGCTCTGCAATTTCATACTTGTCAGCGTGATCATCGTCGCTAGGCGCATTCAACTCACCGCTGCGAACCTGACGTGCCAGCTTGGTGCCCGGTTCAACAATCAACGAATAGGCGCTGATGTGGTTTGGTTCAAGATCGATTGCGGTAGCAAGTGATTCGCGCCAATCATCAAGCGATTCACCCGGTGTGCCATAAATCAGATCGACAGACACCTGCAATCCAGCGGCCTTGGCGGCGCTAACCGCCTTCGCAACGTTCTCTGGATTGTGGGTTCGATCGAGAGTCTTGAGCACCGAAGCAACAGAAGACTGCATGCCAATCGAAACTCTTGTGAAGCCCGCTTCGGCCAAAGTTGTCAGGTAACGCTCGTCAACTGTGTCTGGGTTTGCCTCAGTCGTGATCTCGGCGTTCTTTTCGATGCCGAACTCGTTTCTCAGTGTTTCTAAAACAAGTGCTAACTGTTCCGCCGCCAGTTGGGTCGGAGTACCTCCGCCAAAAAAGACGGTAGAGAATTCGCGATTATGTGGACTCAATTGCTGCAGAACATTCTTGCTGAAACTGATTTCGCTCAACAGGTTGTCAAGAAACGAGTTTTGGGTAACACCTCTAAGCTCGGTTGATGTGTAGGTGTTGTAGTCGCAGTAACCGCAACGAACGCGACAAAAGGGAATGTGCAGATAGGCGTGAAGGGTTCTCTGCGATAAACCTTCGGCCGCTGAAGCAGGAAGCAGGCCGCTGCGCGGCGCTAGTTCGCCATCGGGCATTTGGGCCATTACTTGCCCTTCTTCTCGCCCTTTTTCTCGCCATCGCTCGACAGCGCTGCGATGAAGGCTTCTTGCGGCACCTCTACACGGCCAACCATCTTCATGCGCTTCTTACCTTCCTTCTGATTCTCAAGAAGTTTGCGCTTTCGACTTATGTCACCGCCGTAACACTTGGCCAAGACGTCCTTGCGAAACGCACGAATTGATTCACGGGCGATGATGCGTGCTCCGATTGCTGCCTGAATGGGCACCTCGAACGCTTGGCGGGGAATCAACTCACGCAGCTTTCCGGTGATCATTACCCCGTAGGCATAGGCCTTGTCTTTGTGAACGATTGCACTGAAGGCGTCTACCTGTTCACCCTGCAGCAATAAGTCGACCTTGACCAGGTCACCCTCTGCGAGACCAATTTCTTCATAGTCGAGAGAGCCATATCCCTGAGTTTTGCTCTTTAGGTTGTCGAAAAAGTCGAACACAATTTCGGCAAGCGGAAGCGTGTAGCGCAACTGGATTCGATCTTGGCCGAGGTATTGCATGTCGATCATGACCCCGCGTCGGCTCTGGCATAGCTCCATGATTACGCCGACATAGTCTTTCGGCGCCAGGATGGTTGCGCGAACCATAGGCTCAAGCACCTTTTTGATCTTTCCGGTCGGAAACTCGCTCGGGTTCGTGACGGTGATTTCCTTACCGTCATCCATGGTTACCTCGTAGACCACCGATGGTGCAGTTGCGATGAGTTCAAGGCCGAATTCTCGCTCGAGTCTCTCGGTGACAATCTCGAGGTGCAGCAACCCAAGAAAGCCACAGCGAAAACCAAAACCAAGCGCAACGGAGGTTTCGGGTTCGTAGGCAAGAGCAGCATCACTGAGTTTCAATTTGTCTAGAGCTTCGCGAAGGTTTGGATACTCACTTCCATCGATTGGATAGATTCCTGAGTAAACCATTGGCAGCGGGTCTTTATAACCGACCAAGGCCTGGGTGGCAGGTTTTAATGCGTTGGTAACGGTATCGCCAACTTTTGATTGGCGAACATCTTTTACGCCGGTGATCAGGTAGCCGACTTCGCCGACCCCAAGCCCTTTGGTAACTTCAGGCTCTGGCGACGACACACCAATTTCCAGCAGTTCGTGAACGGCACGAGTCGACATCATCTGAATGCGCTCGCGCGGTGAGAGGCTTCCATCAATCATTCGCACGTAAGTAACAACGCCTCGATATGAGTCGTAAACCGAATCGAAAATCATGGCTCGCGCAGGAGCGTTTGGGTCACCAACCGGGTGAGGAATGGTTGCAACGATTTTGTCGAGCAGAACGTCGACACCAATACCGGTCTTACCTGAAACTCGCAAACAGTCCTCGGGGTTGCCACCAATTAGGTTGGCGAGCTCCTCGGCATATTTGTCTGGCTGCGCAGCGGGTAAATCAATCTTGTTCAGAACCGGAATGATCTCGAGATCGTTCTCCATGGCCAGGTAGAGATTTGCGAGGGTCTGAGCCTCGATGCCTTGGGCGGCATCAACCAACAAGACGGCACCCTCGCAGGCCGCAAGAGAGCGTGAAACCTCGTAGGTGAAGTCGACGTGACCAGGTGTGTCGATCATGTTGAGGGCGTAGGTCTTGCCGTCGACCTCCCAGGGCATTCGAACTGCCTGAGACTTGATTGTGATGCCTCGCTCGCGCTCAATGTCCATGCGGTCGAGGTACTGGGCTCGCATCGAGCGGTCGTCGACGACACCGGTTAGCTGAAGCATGCGGTCGGCGAGGGTCGATTTTCCGTGGTCGATGTGGGCAATTATGCAGAAATTGCGAATCATGCCCGGGTCGGTCTTGGCTGGCTCAAGACGGCTGGTGGCACGTGGCGACAATGTAAACCTCGATATTTGGGGAAAACGACCGATTTCGGTACCTCTATTGTCGCATAGTTGCCTATAAATAGCGGTCGCTGGTAGGGTTTAACTCGGTTCAGATGAGTGTCTCCATCTAATCCCCCAAAACAAATCTTCAGTCGTTCGCGCGAACGGCTAAAAACGAAAGTGAAACATGGCAAACATCAAGTCGCAGATTAAGCGAATTGGCACCAACGCAAAGGCAAACGAGCGTAACAAGGCAGTAAAGAGTGAGCTCAAGACCGCCATCCGTGCAGCACGTGAAGCACTAGCTGCCGGAGACAAGGTCGCAGCCGCTGAGGCCGTCAGTAACGCTAGCAAGAAGCTAGACAAGGCCGTTTCAAAGGGAGTAATCCACAAGAACCAGGCAGCAAACCGCAAGTCATCGATTGCCAAGAAGGCATCTGACCTAAAGTAATTGACTTCAAAGAGTCCCGCCGAGAGATCGGCGGGATTTTTTATTGACTAGCAATCTTTTCATCGCGACCGGCATATAGACCGAGCGCAATTTGAATCACGGTGAGAATTACCACGGCGAAAACCACCGCCGACCAGCTTTGCAACATGGCACCGATGGCGCCGAAAGCGAAGGTTCCAACACCAGAGATCAAGTAACCCCATCCCTGACTAAAGGCAGACAGTGCAGTGGTTTGTTCTTGCGAGTTGGCTCGGGTTGCAATTAGTGAAAGTGACATCGGGAAAGTCGCGGTTTGACCAAGAGAAATCAAGACACACGCTGCAAACATCATCGGTGAAGTGCTAGCTGAATCGGTGACGAGAAGAATTCCAAGAATCAAGAAACCGAGAGCGGTCAGCGATGAAGCAAGAGCGCTCAACACTGAGAGGCTCTTGAGCCTGGCGATTAAGGGAGCAAGAGCGAATCCGCTGGGAATACCGACCGCGGTTGCGAGACCAAGAAAGCCACCCGCGTTTGCCGCAGAAACCCCGGCATCAATCAAGATTGTCGGCAGCCAACCGAGCAAAACATAAAAGCCAAGCGACTGGATGCCAAAGAAACCAAGAATCGACCAAGCCAATGGAGATCTGTAGACATCCTGAGACTGCTTTTTGCCAACAATCGCCGCAATTGGAACGTGAGGCTCCTGGAACCTCGGCAACCAAAACACGATAGCGAAAGCAGCTGGAATTGCCGTGAGAAGCAAAACTAACTGCCAGCCTCCGACTGACTCGCTCAGCAGCACGGCAACTGCCGCCATGCCGCTGGCAGAAATCGCAAGCAGGGTTGTATAAACCGAGGTCATTACCGAGGCCCGCCCAGCAAAGTCGACCCGAACCAGAGTGGGCAGCAGGACATTGGCAACGGCGATGGCAAGACCAACAAAAATTGTTCCAATCAGCAGAAGCTCAAAACCAAAGAAAATCCGCGCAACGAGAGAAACCAGCAAAACAGATAAGACAATCAGCATGCTGACGTTGAGTCCGAATCTTCGCATCATCCGCGGACTCAGAAATGCGCCGAGCCCGAAGCAAAATACCGGCATCGAGGTCAGCAGACTCTGCTGCGACGCGTTCAAGTTAAGACTTAGAGCGATTTCTTGCAACAGCGGTCCGATTGCTGCAAGCGGTGGCCGAAGAACAAGAGAAATAAAGATAAGTGCCAAGAAGGCAAATACTCCTAAGCGCTTGTTCACGAAGTGCCCTTGGCCGCAATCAAAAGAAGCAAGCGCTCGAGGACAAAGTTCGGATCGCGATTTGCTCCCTTGGCGGCCGCATCGGCTTCGGCAACGGCATTCACCACGATTGCCAAACCGTCTTCGTTCCAACCGGCAAGGTTCTTCCTTATCTTTTCGAGCTTCCAAGGATCCACGCCGAGCGAGACAGCGGTGGCGGTTCGATTGCCAAACAATTTGGCGAGTTCGCGCACAGCCTTCGAAAGCGTGGCAACTATCGGCACCGGATCAAGACCAGAAGACAGAGCGTAGCGCAGCAACGAAAGCGCTTCCGCTGGGCGACCGGCTAGCGCTGCATCGCTGATTTTCCAAGCGGTGGTTTCAACTCGGCCACCGTAGTAGACGTCGACTATTTCTTCGGTGATGTTGGTTGCCGAGTCCTGCGATAACTGTGTGCAAGCTGCCGACAGCTCGGCAAGGTTGTCACCGAATGCGTCAAGCAAAGCCCGAACGGCCGCGTGGCTAACTTGTCGATTTGCTGCGGTGAATTCGGCCGTCACGAAACTCGCGCGGTCTGTGTCGCCTTTGAGTTTTGCACAAAGCACCTCACAGACCTTCGAGTTCTGTCGCATTGCATCGAGCATTTTCTTGCCGCGCACAGTAGCAGCACTGTGAGTGAAAACAACGGTCGCATCTGCGCTTGGGTTCTCGATGTAAGCAATCGCGTCGGTTATTAAGTCGTCGGTGCAGCGCTCGACCGAACGAATGACGAGCAGCTTTGGTTCTGCAAAGAGCGAAGGGCTGGTGAGGTCAATCAATTGACCAGCACTGTAGTCAGAGGCGTCAATCTCGTGAACTTCGAGCTCGGGACTAATGGCTTTCAGTTGGTCACGCACCGAACGAACTGTTCTGTTTACCAAATAGTCTTCGGCACCGAAGGCAAGCACTATCGGAAACGGAGTTACTTTTCTCCAGTCAACCTGCTTTGCTTTCGCCATTGTTCAAGCCTAACTCGCAGCCGTGTTGGCTAGAGCGAACCCTGCTTCGACTCTCGAAAGAGCCAGAGAACCGAGTTGGTCGGTTCGGCAAATTAGGCTTCGAGTCCTTTCGAAGATATCGAGAGTTCTTTGGGTTGGGTGCCCATAGCCGTTGTTTCTGCCAGCAGAGACAAGAGCAACGGCCGGCTTGAGGTGTTCCATCAATTCGGAATACTGATCGGCCGAGCCGTGATGCGAAACCTTGAGTATCAGGTCGTGACTAGCAACCCAATCGTCGTACCAGAGATCGAGGTCACTTGCGATTCGCATTTGTCCTCGCTCCCCCAGGTCTGCCAAAGCGAGAAACGAGAAATCGTCAAAGCGAAAAAGCATCGCGATGCTGGCATCGTTCGAGTCTTCGGCTTCTTCGGCAGTTCTACTTGGATTGAGCACCAGCCAGGAGGCCTTACCCAGCTTCCCGGCCAACCACTTCTGTGCCTTCACGACTGGCACACCCTTGCTTGATAGAGCCTCTAATGCCTCGAGTGCCGCCGGCCGCTGGTCTTCGAAGGGGCTAATCAACACGCTGGCTACCTCTCGATTGGCGATTGCGGCGCGAGTTGCCAGAACGTGGTCTTGATCGAAATGGGTCAAGACCAGAAGGTCAATTCTTGAAACTCTCAATTGGTCGAGGCACCGTTTGATTTTTGAATCAAACTTTCCCACGTCGATTACGGCGATCTTGCCGGCAGACCTAATTACCGTCGCGTCACCCTGACCGACATCGCAACTAGCAACCTGCCAATCGGCCTGCGGCCAGGTAGAAACACGAACCGCCTCGACCGTGAGCACCGAAACACTCGTCAAGCAAAGAATGCCAACGACCGCACCAGAAAGCAGACGATGGGTTGACTTGCGGGAGAGAATAAACACGCTGGCTGCCAAGACGGTCGCGCAGGCAGCAACTGTGCCGAGTAATCCAGTTGCCCAGAATGCACTAGATAGTGGCAAGCCCGCAAAGTAGTGCGCGATGCTCGCAATCAGCGCAGCGGGTGCAGATGCCAGCCAAAAAAGGATCGAAGCCAAAGGTTGAATCCAAGAGAGCGACACCGCAAGAATTCCCAGAATCGTCACCGGTGCGACCAAAGGGTCACTGAAGAGGTTGGCAATGAGCGAGTAGGTTGGCACGCTCGGTTGCAACTGCAACAAAATCGGAAAGCAAAGTATTTGCGAAGCTGCGCTAACCGAGATTGCTAGCGCCACCCACTTGAACACACGTGTCTTAAGATATTCGTAAATTCGCGGAGCTAGCAAGAGGATCCCAGCAGTTGCAGAGACCGACAGCGCGAAGCCATAGTCGAGACAAATTTCTGGGCTGACGACAATCAGTGCCGAAACGGCAAGGCAGAGCGAGACTAACGAGCTGGTTTTTCGACCGCTGAGATATGCGAGCAAAACTGCTGCTGCCATGGTTGCAGCTCTGAGCACACTCGGCTGTGCGCCCACCAGCATGACGTATGCCAACAGCGCAGCCAAAGAGCCAATCACCCTTGCCCGCACACCGAATCTCTGCAGTGCCAAAAACACCGCACCCGACACTATTGCGCAATTCGCACCAGAAACCGCAACCAGATGGGTTAGCGAAGTTTCTTTCATCGCTAAAAGCAATGACTCCGAGGTAAGGCTCGAATCACCAATCGCCAAACCGAGAGTCAGAGCTTCGGCGTCTGGGTTTAGACCGATTAGCGCCTGCTTGGAAGCTTCGCGCATTTGAGCAAAGGGCCAGACGACAAACTCCGAGCGAGTTCCCGAGGGAAATCCCGGGCTCTCAACAGGCCCGTTCGTCGAGAGTCGCACCGTGAGTAGCATCAGCATAGAAATCAACAGCAGTGAAAGGCTGGCAATCTCGGGCTTGGCCGGCTTCAACCAGAAGATTGCATAGAGGTAGACCGCCGCGAGTGACGCCAGCGGCCACCAAACCCCCGCCTGCCAGGCAAAGACCGTTGACCAGATAAGCGAAGCAACAACCAGCCAACTCAAAGGGTCAACTTGTCTTTCATTGACGCGAATAGTTTTTGGCCAATTCCGCTGACCTTTAGCAAATCCTCTTTCTTTTTGAAACCGCCGTTCGCCGTTCGCCAATCAATCATGCGACCCGCAAGTGTTGGGCCAACCCCCGGCAAGCTTTCGAGTTCTAGCTGAGATGCTCGATTCAGTGATACGAGCGCCTTTGATTGCATAGAACCGCCACCAATCGCCGACGAGCCCGAGATGCCTGCGCCAGTAGTCTTTGAGCCACCCGAGCCAACGGCAAAAACCACTATCTGTTCACCGTCAGAAACTTCTCGGGCAAGATTGATGCTCGATTGATCGGCGAGTTTGGTGAAACCTCCGGCGGCGAAGATTGCGTCGAAAAGTCGTGCTTGCGACTGAACCATAAATATGCCCGGATTCACAACCTCGCCAACGACGTGCACGAACACATTTGGTTTCTGTATTGTCAAAGACGATTCAACACTCGAGGTTGCAGCAGAAATAGTCGATTCATCCTGTGTCGATGAGGACTTGTAGGGTTTTGCAGAATTTAGCGAAACCAAAATAGCAGCGATTGCGAGCACAAAGAGAAAAACAAAGAGCACCAGCCGGCGATTGACGGTTGACGTGCTTTCAAGGGCTGACAGCAATTTTTCGCGAAGTTGATTCACATAGCGAAATTAGTTGCTTGCTTGAGGTTGGCTAAGCTGCCGAGAAACTCTGTTGAAAAGTATCTACTTGGTTGCGATGTTTACAAGTTTTGGTGCGCGAATAATCACGTTTGCTACCTCTTTGTCGCCAATCGCACGCTTCACATTCTCAGATGAAAAAGCCAGCTCGCGCAATTGATCCTCAGAGATTTCAACCGATACGTCGAATTTGTCACGAAGTTTTCCGTCAACCTGCACCACGGCAACAACAGCGGTTTCGACAAGCAAAGACTCGTCAGCAGACTGCAGCCCAGCCAAAGCCACCCCTGGCTGATGCCCCAACTTGGCCCACATATCTTCAGCGGTATAGGGTGCAAAGAGCGACAGCGCCTTGGCGACAACTTCGGCAGCCTCGCGCACGGCAGAATCTGACGGGCCAGCGGCCCCATCGATTGCCTTGCGAAGCGCGTTCACGAGTTCCATCACCTTTGCCACGCCAACGTTGAACTTGAAGCCCTCGATGGCCGGAGCAAAGTCTCTTAGAAACGAGTGAGTGGCCTTGCGCAGTTCGGCGTTACCGTTTGAAACATCGATGCCCACCGCTGAGGTCACGTCGTTTGCGGCACGCCAAGCTCGTGCCAAGAACTTTGCAGATCCGGCTGGCGAGACATCGGCCCAGTCGATGTCGTCTTCTGGTGGTCCGGCAAACGACATGGTTAGGCGAATGGCATCCACTCCGTGCTCATCCAGTTGCTCACTCAGTGCAACAAGGTTGCCACGCGACTTAGACATCGCAGAGCCATTCATTTGAACCATGCCCTGATTGAGCAAACGCGTAAACGGCTCTTCGAAGTCTATGTAGCCGAGATCGTGCAATGCCTTGGTAAAGAAGCGCGCATAAAGAAGGTGCAAAATTGCGTGAGTTACACCGCCGACATACTGATCAACCGGTGCCCACTCTTTGGCGGCGTCTTTTGGAAACGCGTGCTCGGTTGAGTTAGGCGAGAGGAATCTCAAGAAATACCATGATGAGTCGACGAAGGTATCCATGGTGTCGGTGTCACGCTTGGCATCGATGCCGCACTTCGGGCACTTAACGTTTACCCAATCGCTTGCTCCGCCGAGCGGCGAGGTTCCCTTTGGCTTGAGATCTAGACCCTCGGCAGAAGGAAGTTCTACTGGCAATTCGCTTTGCGGCACCGGAACCTCTCCGCAGGCTTGGCAGTGAATAATCGGAAACGGAGTGCCCCAGTAACGCTGGCGAGAAATCAGCCAGTCGCGAAGCCTGAAGTTTTTCGCGGCCTTGCCGCGACCTTTTGCCACAAGAAGTTCGATGGCCTTGGCAATTGCCGCTGTCTTGTCGAGTCCGTTCAGTTCGCCCGAGTTCACCAGCGTGCCCGGGCCGACGGTTGCAAAACCAATCACGGATGGGTCACCTTCGCCGGTGTCGACCACCTGACGAATTGGTAACCCGAATTGCTTGGCGAATTCGTGGTCGCGGTCGTCGTGGGCTGGAACCGCCATGATTGCGCCGGTTCCGTAGTCTGCCAAAACGTAGTCGGATACCCAGATTGGCAGCCTCTCGCCGTTCATCGGGTTGATCGCGTGGGTATCGAGTTGAATACCGGTCTTCTTGCGGTCTGTTGCTAAGCGCTCAATGTCGTTCGACTTCTTTACTTCTTCTAGGTAGGCCTGAAACGCGACGCGCACCTCTGGGGTAGACATCGAAGCCAGCTCTGCGGCCAAGTCACTGTCGGCAGCGACAACCATGAAGGTTGCGCCGAAGAGGGTGTCTGGCCTGGTGGTGTAAACGGTGATTGGCTCTGAACGGCCTTCGACCTCGAACGAAACTTCGGCACCGGTCGATCGACCTATCCAGTTTCTTTGCATCGACAAAACTTTTGATGGCCAATTGCCCTCGAGGCTGTCGAGGTCATCAAGCAGACGATCGGCATACTCGGTGACCTTGAAGTACCACTGGGTTAGTGCTTTCTTGGTGACGACGCTGTCGCATCTTTCACAAAGTCCCTGCACGACCTGCTCGTTGGCGAGCACGGTTTGACAACTCGGGCACCAGTTGACGTTTGAGTTTTTGCGGTACGCCAAACCCTTGTTATAAAACTCTAGAAAGAGCCACTGGTTCCAGCGGTAGTAAATCGGGTCGCTGGTCGCGAGCACGCGATCCCAGTCGAACGAGCACGCATAGCGACGCATCGAAGACTTCTGCTGGGCGATATTGTCGTAGGTCCAACCCCTCGGGTCTAGACCGCGCTTGATGGCAGCGTTCTCTGCCGGCAGGCCGAACGAATCCCAGCCAATCGGGTGCATGACGTTGAAACCCTTTTGGGTCCAGTAGCGCGAGATTACATCGCCGAGCGCGTATGCCTCTGCGTGACCCATGTGCAGATCGCCAGAGGGGTAAGGAAACATGTCGAGCACGTATTTCTTTGGACGCGGGTCGCCCTCAATTCCAGAATTGAACGGCTTGAGTTCGTCCCAGACCGGCAGCCATCTATCTTGGATGGCGAATACGTCGTATTCGGACTCGTTGTTGTTTGTTTGCTCAGACATCAGCCCAAGATTACCAAGCCCGCTGGGCGCTCGCTTGAATTAAGTTGCCGACCAAGGATCTGGGGCGTTTAGTGCTCGAAGCAAGGCAGATGCCTTCAACTTGGTTTCTTCGAGTTCGGCAGTCGGTTGACTATCGATCGTGATGCCGCCGCCAACTCCGATTGTGGCGCTGCGGCCTTCGACAACCAAGGTTCTTATGGTCATGCCAAAATCGGCAACCCCGGTGTGCGTGAAGTAACCAAGGGCACCAGAGTAAATGCCTCTTCCGGTCTGACCGGGCTTGCTCTCTAGCT